>VFQT010000660.1_pt1 | contig 48214 bp, 50 predicted proteins | sample 3512381 | NCBI WGS metagenome assembly VFQT01 (sample SAMN10412376, study PRJNA504923) | tailings metagenome | isolation source: Relicate 2 Philex TSF3 active mining site | place: Philippines: Tuba, Benguet | collected 2017-08-29 | reverse complement strand
TCAACTTTAGCAGAGTCCCTCTTGGACTTCCATTTCTAGGTAGCAACTTAGGTTATTTAGTAATTTTTCCCATAGACGATTCAGAATACCGGTTTTGGTATTAAGCACATCAGGGATTTGAGATGGAGTAGAGGTATCTGGAATCATATTAGGCTACTTACATAAGTTTATTAGTTCGGATGTAGTTTGGCACAGCGAATATGATTCGTACAATAAATTCCCCCAATTACAATGGGGGAATTTATGTATATTTTCGGTAATAAAAACGAAAAGAAAAAGACATGACTACCCTTATTCTTTAGTTTGCGTTTTTGAAAGTTTTGAAAACTAATGAAAAAAACTGATAGGTTTGTTGTTTCCTGGCAATTTCACTTTTTATAGTTGTGATCAAGAACCCTTAACTTCCCAATAGAACTGCTTCTACAGATTCAAGATTTGAGTAAACAGGTATGATCGAGGGAATATCAGTGATCTCGAGCACATTCATGACGTCAGTCGTTGGATTCAACAGGACCATCTTGCCATTACGGGTCTTCAAGGATTTGGCATTTGTAACCAGCAGACGGATCCCGATCGAGGCGAGGAAGTCTACACCGGACAAATCTATGATCACGCGCGGCTTTTCTCCGGCGCAATACGCTGAAAACTTTGTCTCGATCTGGTTTACCCCCATGATATCCATCCTGCCTTTGAGCTTGATCAGGGTAATGCCTTTATCCAGTTCGGTAACTTGTAATTCCATTGAAGCCGCCTATAGAAGTGGGATAAGCCATTATAAAAACGTTATCAAGGATGATTGTTAACAACAGGTTATGGTTTGCTACTCACCCATCAAATGCGCCTGGACATCAAAGGGTTTCCCATTGGGTTCCGGCTTGGCACGTTCATACGTGCCATTGGTTTTTAGAATGCGTGCCCGGGTATTGTCCTTGAGATAAGCTTCCAGGATCTTCTCGCGCAGGAATTTCACCTGTCCCTTGCTTTCGACCGGGAAGACCACTTCCACACGATGATTTAGATTACGAGGCATTAGGTCTGCGCTGCCCATGTAAACCTCATCGTTGCCATTGTTTTGGAAGTAGTAGATGCGGCTATGTTCGAGATACCGTCCCACTACACTGATGACGCGGATGTTCTCGCTGACGCCCTTGATCCCGGGGCGCAGGCAGCACATGCCGCGAATAAGCAAATCCACTTTTACACCTGCCTGGGAGGCTTGATACAAAAGCTGGATCATGTCCATATCCACGAGCGAGTTCATCTTGAAAATGATGCGGGCTTTGCTACCAGCCTTGGCATGCTCGATCTCACGGCGGATGAGCTTTTCCATCTGTTCGCGCAAGTTGACAGGAGCAACCAATAGTTTTTTATAACTCTTCTTGGTGGAATAACCAGTCAAATAATTGAACAGGTCTGTCGCATCCGCGCCCATGTCTTCATCACAAGTGAACATACCAATGTCTTCATAGATGCGGGATGTGACGGCATTGTAATTACCGGTGGCAAGATGCAAATATCGGCGAATGCCCTCCCCTTCTTTGCGGACGACCATTGCCACTTTGCAGTGGGTCTTCAAACCCACCAACCCATAAACCACATGCACGCCTGCCTGCTCCAGTGCGCGCGCCCAACCAATGTTGGATTCTTCGTCGAAGCGGGCTTTCAATTCCACCAGCACAGCGACCTGCTTGCCCCGTTCTGCGGCTTCGAGCAGGGCTTCGACCACAGGTGCATTCGAGCCTACGCGGTACACCGTCTGTTTGATGGCGAGCACATGCGGATCGCGTGCCGCAGCCTGAAGAAAATCGACCACGGGGACGAATGATTCATAGGGATGATGGAGCAGAATATTCTCGTTCCGGATCACATCAAAAATATTGTCAGATGAATCGAGGTTGCGAAGCGGTTTCGGGATGCGTTGTATATAAGGCGGGTATTTCAGGTCGTGCCGTTCGATGCTGTTGTACACCTGCCAAAGACTCGCCAACCCGAGCGGATGCGTCAGCGAATAGATGTCATTGTGAGTAATCTCAAGATTATCCACGAGCAGGTCACGCATTTCCTCAGGCATGGATGGATAGACCGCCACCTGTACCACCGAACCAAATTTGCGTTTGCGGATGTTCTGCTGCATGGTCTCGAGCAAGTCATCGGCTTCGAGTTCTTGAATTTCGATATCGGCATCGCGCACGATGCGGAAGGGATGGGCTGCGACAACTTCCAAACCGGGGAACAACCCCTCAAGATTTGCAGCAATGACCTGGTCCAACCAGACGAAATAATGATGATGAGGAATGGTTCCATCTTTGCGGGCGCTGCCGGAAGATTTCTTGATGGGAATCAGACGCGGCAAAGTATCGGGGACTTTGAGGCGCGCGAATTTTTCATTTCCCTTTTTATCGCGGATGACGATGGCAAGGTTGAGGCTAAGGTTGGAAATATGCGGGAACGGGTGACCAGGATCAAGCGCAAGCGGAGTCAGAACCGGATAGACCACATCGGTGAAGTATTTATCAGCGCGTTCCTTTTGCGATTTGCTAAGCTTGGAATACTCCAAAATATGAATGCCCTCTTTTTCAAGCTTGGGCAGTAGTTTGCGATGAAAGGTCTGTTGGGCATCCTGCAAAAGTTCTTGAGCAGTCTTGCGAATGACGGCAAGTTCCTCACGCGGAGTGAGCCCATCTTCAGAGAGTTTCATGATGTTGGCTTCCACCTGTTTGCGAATGCCTGAGACACGCACCATGAAAAACTCGTCCATGTTCGAGCCGAAGATGGCGATGAACTTCACCCGTTCGAGCAGCGGATTTTCCTCATCCCGCGCTTCTTCGAGGACTCGCCGCTGAAATTCAAGCATGCTAAGTTCACGGTTTATGTATAAGGATGGAGAAGCAAGATTGATTTCGGGCATGCGGGAACCTCAAGGTCAGGATGATGACCTATTCTATTATCCTTCTGCGATTTCCACCAATATGCCGGGAGTAAGCAGCCACTCGAGGTTGGCTTTACGAGTGTGGTGCAGGTCATCGGTGGTGAGGTAGCAGACACCGCCTTTTTTGAAGGTCATCTCGATCGGTGAGCCGTCTGCTGTCAGCAAGCCAACCAGATTGGAAAGATACGGCTCATGCCCAACGATGGCAAGGCTGTTCACCGAATATTTTTCATTGATCTCAGCAAGCAGTTGGTCTGGGCTGCCGGTTGGGGCGAGGTTCTCACTGGTGACGATGCGCTTTTTCATTTTGAGTACATCACCGAGAATTTCCGCTGTCTGTTCGGCGCGGATGTAGGGACTGGTGAGGATGTAGTCGAACTCGACGCCAAGCTCGCGCAGTCCTTTTGCGATCTGACGCATCTTTTTCGCGCCTTTGTCTGTCAGCCCGCGTTGACTGTCGTCACCTGTAGGCGACTCTTCTTCGGCGATGGCGTGGCGAATGAGATATAGATTCATGATGATTTCTCCCAAGGGAAGGATTGATGAGGTGACGAGCGCCAGAAGACCAGCGCTTCACCTTTATCTTCAAGGAACGTGCGAACCGCTGTCTGCAAGCGAAGGGCATAATGGTTGGAAACAGTTTCGAGATTAAGATTCGAAGCGGGGTTCACTTCGGTCAATTTTTGGCGGGCGACTTCCATATCCTGAATATCGCCCATGCGGGACTGATAGTCATGCATCCGTTCGAAGTTGGCGGATGGGAAATCTGCAAGCAGCGGGTGGACGATCTCCACCGAGTAGCGAAAGCGTTTGAAGGCGATGCGCAATTTGTGAATGCTGGGAATATTTTCCGCATCCAGCGCCGCATAAGTTTGGAGGACATGGGCGTAGGCTTCATCCACTGCCGCGAGGATCTGCTCGGCTAGGTTTTCCTCTGGCAGGTCTGAAAGCATCTCGTGGGTCTTTTCGATGCGCTTCGAAAGTCCTTTTGTATCGCGTTCCTTCACCAGTTTGCGGGTGTGCTTCATGAGGCTTTTTTCCTCCTGAAGCCAGTGCGTTTGAAGGGCTTTCAATTCAGGAATCTCGCTCAGGAACTCAGACGCATCTGTCAGTAGAACTTGTACGTCGCGCAGATCATCGAGGTCGTCGAGTTGGTCTTTGAGTGCACGCCGAATTTTTTGAATGCGTTTGTGGGGGGTGATGGAGCGAAGCAGGTCACAGGTTGCCAGCAAGCGGCGGGTAGACACGCGCAGGTCGTGCACCGCTTCTTCTGAAAATTCCTTGCGGCAGGTTTTCAGCTCTGAGCGGAATTTCTTCCAGCGTGTGTCGAGCGAATCGAGCAAAACAGTTTTGGCTTGCATCGGTCTATGGGTTGATTATAAGGTGTGTTGCGTCTAACTCATATTAACAGCAGGTAAACGAGTGTGACGATTAAGCTTTCACCACAGAGCGCAATTATTTTGAATGCCCGCTCTAGACCACATATTTTTTACTTTGCATAATCGTTTACCGGTTGTTAACTGGTTCTTAAGTCCATCATAAAAAGTTGGATGTATCATCAAGGTATGGAATCGTACTTCGCTCTGTTCTTATTCATTTCTTTGCTGACCGTCTTTCACATAGACGCCTCTCGCAAGCGCCGCGAGTTCTTGCAAAGCAAAAACCGCGCGTAGTTCTTTTTCAGCCTTCTCCTCCTTGATCATCCACCCGCCTGACAGCGACAGGCGGGTGGAATCGTTAACGAAACCCACATAAATCGTTCAAATCCCATTCATAGTCTCTTGCTACACTGAAAACATCATCTTGAAACTTTCCGAACCTAATTCGGTCTAAGTAGAAAAAGAACGGAGACATTTATGGGACTTGCAGACCTACACTTACACACAATTTACAGCTACGATGGCACCGCCACCGTCCCTGCTGTTTTGCGCCGCGCACGAGAGATCGGGTTAAACGTGATCGCCATCACCGACCACGATGAGATTGCAGGCGCACTGGAAGCTGTCAAACTCGCCTCACACTACGGTGTGGAAGTGATTCCCGGAAGTGAGATCACCACCGCTGAAGGCGACTTGCTGGCGCTCTTCATTCATGAAAAGATACAACCTGGGCTTTCACTGATCGAAACTTTGCTGCGCATAAAAGATCAAGGCGGGGTGGCGATTGCTGCTCACCCCATGGCTGGCGGAATGGGCATGAAGAGCTTAAAACCTGCTTCCATTTTGAAAGCTTTGAAACATCCGATCGCAGGGAAGGTATTGATCGGTATCGAAACCTACAACGGCACCGCAATCGACCGGGTCAGTAATCATTACACGCGCATCTTCTCCAAGGGATTGAAGATCGCGCAAACCGGCAACAGCGACGCACACATCATCGACACCATCGGCTTCGGCGCGACAGAATTTCCCGGCACTACAGCCGCGGACCTGCTCAAAGCCCTTCACGAACGCACGACCCGTGTAAAAAAGATGAATGAGTGGAGCGCCCTGCGCGTGATGAGCAGTTGGGGTTTGCGTTATATCGAAAGCGCCTTTGTCCGCTTGAAATTGGCACGCGCATAGTCCATTCTTTCTTCTTTCATTTTTCTTTCATCATTCCTTATTACCATAGGGGAAATCATACAAAAGAGACAACAAAAATGACCAAACGAATCTTAGTCACCAATGACGATGGCGTGCTTGCCCCTGGCTTGCTCGCTCTTGCACAGGAAATGCGAAAACTCGGCGATGTGACCATCCTTGCGCCAGACCGAAATTGGTCGGGCGGAGGTCATGTCAAAACTTTGGACCGCGCCTTGCGTGTGCGTGAATTCCGTCTTGAAGACGGCTCACAAGCCTTTGCCAGTGATGGTGCCCCCAGTGACTGCGTGTCGCTTGCTCTGCTCGGTTACTTTAAAGAGAAATTCGATCTCGTTGTTTCGGGCATAAATGCCGGTGCGAATCTTGGGCATGATGTGACCTACTCCGGTACAGTCACCGCTGCCATGGAAGCGGTCATTGCCGGAGTTCCCGGTGTTGCCGTTTCCCTTGAAATTCCAGAAGGCACGATCCAACCTGTTGATTACACGGCTTCCACCTATGCCGCCCGCATTGCAGTCGAAAACGTCCTCTCACATGGGCTGCCCGAAGATACGCTGCTCAACGTGAATATTCCGTTCTTGAAAAAGGATGAGGTCAAAGGCTTCCGCGTCACCCGTCAGGGATTGCGCGTCTATCACAGCCGCCTCGATGAACGCCTTGACCCGCGCAACCGTCCCTATTATTGGATCGGCGGCGACGCTCCCACTGGCGTTCCCGAATCCGGAACCGATGTCGGCGCATTGGCAGAAGGGTTCATCTCGGTCTCGCCGTTGCAGCTTGATCTCACGGCGTATCGTGCTCTGTCAGATGTCAGCACGTGGGAATGGAAATAATAATTTTCTCGTCATTGCGAGGGTGATGATCTTTCACCCGAAGCAATCTTATTATTAAGCCCGAGATTGCTTCGTCAGGCTATCGCTCTCCTCGCAATGACGGAGAACTATACGCTGGCTTTTAGAACTCGACTCTTTTGCAGCGGCTGGACTTGATACGCACCACAACATGCGGGGATCAAAAGCGTTTCAAATTTATTGAGGATGAACGCCTCCCCCTCCGCCGTTACCTGAACCTGCCCCTCGATCACGGTCAACCCGTGAAAAGATTCGCCTTTCGTCTCCAGGCTGACGGTTTTCTTATCCACTCGAATTTCATCCAATTGAAAATACTGGCATTGAGTCAGTGTCGTCACTTCGCCATCTTCCATCTGCGGCGGATTGACCGGCAACGACGCAGCATTGGGGTTTGAAACAGCGATGGCTTTATCAATGTGCAGTTTACGCGTTTCGGTTTCAGGGCGTCCCCAATCGTAAACACGATAGGTGATGTCTGAAGTCTGCTGGATCTCATAGATGAGCATGCCCGGTCCAAGCGCGTGGATGGTGCCGGGATTCATGAACAGCGTATCGCCTGCTTTCACTTCCACCTTTTCGACCAAATCCAAAATCGCTTCGCTTTTGCTTTGAATGGCAGATGTCAACGCCTCGGCTGAAACGCCCGGCTTGATGCCTGCTACAAGTTCTGCATTCTGCTCGGCTTCAAGCACATGCCAGGCTTCGGTCTTGCCGAAGAGTCCATCGCCTTCGAGCCGCTGGGCTTGCTCATCATTTGGGTGAACCTGCAGTGACAGCCACTGAGCGCAATCCAAAATCTTCACCAACACGGGGAAGCGTGTACCCGTCTGTGCCACGGCTTTTGAGCCGAGCAAATCCATGCCAAATTCAGAGGCAAGGTCTGAGAGGGCACGCCCGGCATAAGGTCCAGATGTGATGCGGTTGCCTGCGAAGATGATCCACGCCTCGGCGGTCGGCACAATATCAGGGCGGAGTCGCGATCCACCCCACACATAGTCGCGATATTCAGGAGCTAGAGAGAAGGGTGATTTGTTCATGGGGTAATTGTAACGGACTTTGACGATGGACGATTGACCATAGACCATTGATGATCTTCCATCGTCCATCGTCTGTGGTCTATCGTCGTTCTTAACAAGACGTTAACCCATCCTTCCATTGACCTTAAGAGGCGGTTGATAACATCACGAGCGTATAAAAAAAACAGGAGAAATTAGAGAAATGTCCAAAATTGTTCGTATGTCCCTTTTCCTCATGGTGGCTTTGAGCCTTGTGCTTGCCGCCTGCGGTGCGCCTGCTGAAGAAGCCCCTGCCACCGAAGCTGTCGTTGAATCCCCCGCCACCGAAGCCGCCACTGAGGCTGCTACTGAAGCTCCTGCCGAAGAAGACCCAATGGCTGCTTACGCCCCCGACGCCGTGGAAGGCGATGTCATCACCGCGGGTTCCTCCACTGTGTTCCCCGTTTCTGAGCGCATGGCTGAACTCTTCCAACAGGAAGGCTTCGCTGGCAATGTGACCGTGGATAGCATCGGCACTGGCGCTGGTTTCGAACGTTTCTGCGAATCTGGTGAGACCGATATCTCCAACGCTTCCCGCGCCATCAAGGACGGCGAGAAGGAAGCCTGCGCCGCCATCGGTCGCGAACCCATTGAGTTCCGCGTTGGAACCGATGCCCTCGCTGTGGTTGTGAGCGCTGACAATGATTTCATCACCGACCTCACCAAGGAACAACTTGGCAAGATCTACACTGGCGAATTCACCACCTGGGATCAGGTTGACCCCTCTTACCCTGCCGAAGCGATCCTCGTCTACTCCCCCGGTGCAGACAGCGGCACCTTCGATTACTTTGTTGAAGCTGTGGTCGCTCCGTTGACCCCGAACGCTGAAGGCAAGGCAGATGCCAAACTTGGTGAAGAAGCCCTGCTCGGTCTCGAAGGCGCCCAGTTCTCTGAAGATGACAACGTCCTCGTTCAGGGTGTGGAAGGCAGCCCCTACGCCATTGGCTACTTCGGTTATGCCTACTTCATTGAGAACGAAGGTGCTTTGAAGGCTCTCAACATCGACGGTGTTGCTCCAAATCAGGAAGATGTGGACAACGGAACTTATCCGCTCGCCCGCCCGCTCTTCATCTACTCAGATGCGACCATCATGCAAGAGAAGCCGCAGGTTGCCGCCTTCATCTACTTCTACTTGACCAACCTCGAAGACAACATCATCGACGTCGGTTACTTCCCCGCCCCCGCTGCTGACAGTGAAGCCGCGTTGGCAGCCTGGGAAGCCGCAGTTGCCAAGTAAGTGAATTGAATAAAAACGGGCTGGTCTCTGAAAATGAGATCAGCCCATTTCTGCTGTAAGTAGTTAATGTCATGCTGAGCGGAGCGAAGCATCTCTACGATAATCTAAGAGACCCTTCGCCTACCGGCTCAGGGTGACATGACCGAAGAGAGTCTGTATGAAAGAAGAAGCACTGAACATAAAAGCCGTGGAAACTCAAAATTTCCGGCAATTTGATCTCAAAAAGAAAACCCGCATCGGCGAAAGTCTGATCCAAACCCTGCTGTTCTTTGCAGGGATTTTGTCCGTTTTCACCACGGGTGCCATTGTGTATGAACTTGGCAAAGAAGCCATGTTGTTCTTTGGCAACCCCGATGTGACCTTTGCTAAATTCTTCGGCGGCACCCATTGGCAGCCAGGTATCGGTGATTATGGCATCTGGGCGCTCGTTTCTGCCACGCTTACCACCAGCACCATCGCCATTGCAATCGCGCTTCCACTTGGGTTGGCATCTGCCATCTACCTGAGCGAATACGCCTCGCCCAAAGCACGCGGAATCCTTAAACCGATCCTCGAAATTCTGGCGGGCATTCCCACCGTGGTGTATGGATATTTCGCTTTGCTATTTGTCACGCCGCTTTTGAAAAATATCTTTGGCGATAACATCCAAGTCTATAACATGCTCTCTGCCGGGCTGGTTATGGGCATCATGATCCTGCCGCTCATCTCCTCCATGAGCGAGGATGCGCTCAGCGCCGTGCCGCGTTCTCTGCGCGAAGCAGCCTACGCCATGGGCGCGACCAAATTCGAAAGCAGCACACAAGTCGTTCTTCCCGCTGCCCTCTCTGGCATTGGCGCAGCACTCATTCTCGGAATTTCCCGCGCCGTCGGCGAGACGATGATCGTCGCTGTTGCCTCCGGTGCCGGACCTAACTTCTCCTTTAATCCACTCGAAGCCGCTGAAACGATGACTGGACACATCGCCCGCATCAGCGGCGGCGACCTTTCCTACAACTCCATAGACTACACCAGCCTCTTCGCCATCGCGTTGATGCTCTTCCTCGTGACCCTCGTACTGAACCTCATCAGTCAATACATCGTCAATCGCTTCAGGGAGCGCTACGAATGAATCCGACTCACGACCACTTCCCCGAAGGCGACGCCTTCAACGCCTCACTCCGGACCCGTTACCGGGTTGCCACCATTTGGCAGTTTCTCTTTCTGACAGCTTTGCTGATCGCCATCATCGCCCTCACCGCCCTGCTCTACAATGTAGTAGATGGTGCCTTTGGCTACATCGCGTATGAATATAAAGATGATCCCGCCGAATTCACGTCCACGCCGGTTAATGAACTGACCAAAGAAGAATTGCTTGTCATCCTCAAAGAGAATCTTTCTTCGGGCGCATACAAAAAATTAGAAACTGAGCAACCCATGCAACAACGCTCCCAAGCCGACTTGCTCAACCTTTTCCTTGAGCGCCTCGTGCGCATCGACACCAAAGGCACCTGGAGCATGACCGACTCCCTTCTGCGTGGAAACGACATCCGCGCCGAAGTTGCCGATAAATATCCAGACGCCGTGCTCGAATTCCGTTCGTGGCTCACGCCGCAATTCCTTGTCACTCCGATGTCCTCCAAGGCAGAGTTTGCCGGAGTTCGCACCGCCATCCTCGGCTCCCTTTGGATGGTGGGACTTGCCATTCTCTTCGCATTACCCATTGGCACAGGCGCAGCCATCTATTTGCAAGAGTACGCCCCCAAAGGCTGGTTCACCAACATCATTCAAACCAACATCAACAACCTTGCAGGTGTACCCAGCATTGTGTATGGCATGTTGGGTCTGGCAGTCTTCGTCCGCACACTTGAAGCCTTCACCAGTGGCAGCATGTTCGGCGTGACCGACTCGAACGGACGCACCGTGCTCTCAGCTGGAATGACGATGGGTATCCTCGTCCTGCCGCTCATCATCATCAACGCACAAGAAGCCATCAAAGCCGTACCCGACTCACTTCGGCAAGCAGCTTACGGTGTCGGTGCGACGCGCTGGCAAACGGTTTGGCATCATGTTCTGCCAAATGCATTACCGGGCATTCTCACGGGCAGCATCCTCGCCATCTCCCGCGCACTCGGTGAGACAGCTCCGCTCATCGTTGTTGGTGCTTCCACCTTTATCAGCATCGACCCCGATGGTCCTTTCTCGAAATTCACCGCCCTGCCCATTCAGATCTACCAATGGACAACCCGCGCCCAATCTGAATTTCACGCCATTGCTGCCAGCGCCATCATCGTGCTGCTGGTCTTGCTGCTGACGTTGAATGCCAGCGCCATTTTGCTGCGCAATCGCTATCAAGTTAGACGATAGACCGCAGACGATAGACGACGGAAGTTCTTCCATGGTCTATCGTCAATCGTCCATCGTCACATCAAGGAAGTAAATATGCAAAACTCACCATCCTATGCTATTGAATCAAACAATCTCTCCATTCATTATGGAGCGTTCACTGCAGTCAAAGGCGTGAACCTCAAGATCGAAAGACAAAAGATCACCGCCATCATCGGACCTTCCGGCTGCGGCAAGTCCACCTTGTTACGTTCCTTTAACCGCATGAACGATTTTGTGCCGGGCTGTTACGCCACCGGCGAATTGCTTCTGCAAGGACAAAACCTCTACAGCAAAGACATCGACCCTGTGGAAGTACGCCGCAAGATCGGTATGGTCTTCCAAAAGCCGAATCCATTTCCGAAATCCATTTACGAGAATATCGCCTGGGGCGCACGCATCAACGGCTTTAAAGGCAAAATGGACGAACTCGTTGAACAGTCCCTGCGCAGCGCTGCTCTTTGGGATGAAGTAAAAGATAAACTGCAACAAAGTGCTTACGCTCTTTCTGGCGGACAACAGCAACGTCTGTGCATCGCCCGCACCATCGCCATTCAACCTGAAATTATTCTGATGGACGAACCCGCTTCCGCGCTTGACCCGATCTCAACTTTGCGCATCGAAGAATTGATGCAAGAGTTGAAGAAGAACTACACCATCCTGATCGTCACCCACAACATGCAGCAAGCCGCGCGCGCCAGCGACTACACCGCCATGATGATGATCGACGACCAGCGTGCAGGTGGCGTGATCGAATTTGACGACACCAAGAACATCTTCACTCGCCCCAAAGACAAACGGACCGAAGATTATGTAACAGGCAGGTTTGGGTAGGATGATATAAATGAACAGGACATGGATTTACAGGTGTTTTTTCGACCAATACCTGTTGACTACGCCGTCTATTTCCTTGTTTACCGGTTAATCCATCTACTTCCTTCCAACAGTAGTAAAATTAAAGCAACCAACCCTAAGAGGACTTATGATCCGTAAAACTTTTGAGAGTGATATTCAACAGGTAAAAGACGAAGTACTTACACTTGGCTCCATGGTCGAGCATGCCATCATTGGCTCGGTGGAAGCGTTAAAAAAACGCGATGTTAAAGCCGCAGAAAAGATCATTGCCGAAGACAAGGAGATCAACAAGAAGCGCTTCGCCATTGAAAACCAGTTGATGATCCTGATCGCCACCCAGCAGCCCATGGCACATGACCTGCGTCTGCTCGCCTCAACGATGGAGATCATCTCCGAGCTGGAGCGCATGGGCGACTACGCCAAAGGCATTGCCAACATCAATGTGCGCATGGGCGACGAAAAGCTGCTCAAGCCGCTGATCGATATTCCACGCATGGCAGAAATTGGCGCCAGCATGCTTCACCGTGCATTGACCGCCTTCGTGAATGAAGATGTCGAAGCCGCCAAATCCATCCCTGTGGAAGACGATCAGGTGGATGCCCTCTATAATCAGATCTACCGCGAGTTGATGATCTTCATCATCGAAGACCCCAAGAACATTGAACGCGCCAACTGGCTTCTGTGGGTTGCACACAACCTCGAACGCGTCGCGGACCGTGTCACAAACATCTGTGAACGCACCATCTTCATCGCCACCGGTGAATTTGGCGAGATCAAATCGAGCGACGACGAGTTTTGGAAGAATCAGAAGCAGTAAAGAATCGCAAGTAATGATAATAAAAAACGAGTGGATGAGAATTCTCATCCACTCGTTCGTTTAATTTTTATGTCACTCTGAGCGATAGTGAAGAGTCTTTACACAGATGTAATAAGAGACCCTTTCGTTGCAAAAAGAATGCTCCCTCAGGGTGGCACGACACCTATCCCATTCTTCCCGTAATATACGCCTCGGTCAGTTCCTGCTTGGGTACAGTGAACATCTGATCCGTTGGTGCGAACTCGACCAACTCGCCCAGCCAGAAGAAACCGGTGTAATCAGAAACACGTGCGGCTTGCTGCATGTTATGCGTCACAATGACGATGGTGTAATCTTTTTTCAGGTCGGCGATCAACTCTTCCACGCGCAGGGTGGCGATGGGATCAAGCGCCGAAGTAGACTCATCCATCAGAATCACTTCCGGCTGCACGGCAATGACACGGGCAATGCAAAGTCGCTGCTGCTGCCCAAGAGACAAACCCATCGCATCCGATTTAAGATCGTCTTTCACTTCGTCCCATAATGCGGCGGCTCGCAGAGACTTTTCCACTACTTCATTTAAATTCACATCCATCCCCATCACTCTCGGACCAAACGCCACATTATCGAAAATGGATTGCGGGAACGGGTTCGGCTTTTGGAACACCATGCCCACTCGTTGACGAAGGGTGACCACATCCATCTTTTCGGCGTAAATATCTTCGCCATTGAGAAAAATCTTCCCATCCACTCGTGTACCGGGGATGGTGTCATTCATGCGGTTGAGACACCGCAAAAAAGTGGACTTTCCGCAGCCAGACGGACCAATGAGTGCGGTCACTTTTTGCGGCTGGATCTCAAGGTTGATGTTCGAGAGCGTCTTCTTTGGAGCGCTATAGTAGAAGTCCATGTTCTGGACGGTAAAGGCGGGTTGTGTTGCAGTCATATGGTGATTGTATCAAAAAGAAATTGCAAAGCGATAAAAAAACTCATAAACCAGCAAAAAGCGTCAGGTCAAGAATCAAGCCTGGCTGAGTCAGAGGCGGTATAATCCCAACCAATGAAACGTACGCTCATCCTCTTTCTACTTTTCTCTTTCCTCTTCGTTTCCTGCGGTTCATCATCCACCGATACAACTTCCGACTCCCCTGCTCAATACATTGAGAATAAAGGCTCCGACACCATCGTCAACCTTGCCCTGGCATGGGCGGAAACCTATCAGGCTGAGCATGCAGATGTGCGCATCTCAGTGACGGGCGGCGGCTCGGGCACTGGCATTGCGGCGCTCATCAACGGCACGGTGGATATTGCGAATGCCTCCCGTAAGATCAAGGATGAAGAAATTGCTGAAGCACAAAGCAAAGGTGTGGAACCGCTCGAACACATCATCGCACGCGATGCCATTGCGGTGATCGTGAATCAAGAAAACCCCGTCAGTGAATTAACCCTGCAGCAGATCTCCGATATTTATAGCGGCAAGATCACCAATTGGAGTGAAGTTGGCGGCGAAGACCGACCGATCGTTAAACTTTCGCGCGAGACCAATTCTGGCACGCATGTATATTTTCTGGAAACTGTGCTGCGGCTTGGCAACAAGGAAGATAAAACCCTGTTTTCGACCGATACGCTCTTACTGCCATCTTCCGAAGGGATCATCTCCGAAGTGCGCAGCAACCCAAATGCCATTGGCTATGATGGGCTTGGGTACGTTCCCGAAGATCTAAAGATGATCGCCATCGCAGAAGAGGCAGGAGGCGCGTATGTGCTTCCCGCCATCACAACAGTGAACGATAAAACCTATCCCATCGCGCGCGATCTTTACATGTATACCGATGGCGAGCCAACCGGAGTTGTGAAAGATTATCTCGATTGGATGCTCTCTGCAGAAGCGCAAGAGATCGTGGCAGAACTTGGGTTCGTGCCTGTGAAGTAATTTTCACCACAGATAAACACGGATGAAAAGGATATGATTATCTCAATAAACGTTCATCAATTGATCAGTGTTCATCTGCGTTCATCTGTGGTTAAGAAGAGTTGAAATGGAAAAATCTTTAAACTGGCGTGAATTTATCATAACTAGAGCCATCAAAGCGAGCGGATATTCAGCCATCGTTTTTGTTTTGCTCATTTTCACCTTCCTTATTCGTGAAGGTGTGCCTGCCCTCAGTGAAGTGGAAGGCAGCAACTTGTTAAGCCTGCGTTGGTATCCGATCGAAGAAATGTTCGGCATCCTGCCGCTCATCACCGGATCGCTCATCGTCACTATCGGCGCAGCGCTCATTGCCGTTCCATTTGGGATCGGAACCGCCGTTTACATCTCTGAGATCGCACCACGCTGGATGCGCGAAATTCTCAAGCCGCTGGTAGAACTGCTGGGTGGACTTCCTTCGGTGGTGTTGGGATTTCTTGGCATCCTCGTCGTCTCACCCAACCTTCGCATCCTGCTGGACCTGCCAACGGGTCTGACCGCGTTTACCGGGTCCCTCCTCCTCGGCGGGATCGCCGTTCCAACGGTCGTATCCGTTGCCGAAGATGCACTCGACTCTGTCCCGCGCGCTTATCGTGAAGGTGCCTGGGCATTGGGCGCCACCAAATGGCAAACGATCTGGCGTGTGACTCTCCCTGCCGCAAAATCAGGCGTGCTCACCGCCATCATGCTGGGAGTCGGTCGCGCCATCGGTGAAACGATGACCGTAATGATGGTTACCGGCAACGCTCCTGTGCTGGCGACAAGTCTTGGCAGCCTGTTCTCCCCCGTCCGCACCATGACAGCCACCATCGCCGCAGAAATGGGCGAGGTCGCGAATGGAAGTGTGCATTATCACACCCTGTTCCTGATCGGCATCATCCTGTTCCTCATCTCATTGACCGTCAATGTCATCGCTTCATCGGTTGTCTTCCGCGCCAAGAAGCGAGCGGAGAGAATTTTGTCATGATGAAACTCCTCGCCCGCAATCGTCATACTGTTCAACGCATCGGCTATATTTTCATCACTCTCATGGCCGTTGTGACCGTGCTTCCCATTGTTGGGACGGTCATCTTCATTCTCTTCAAAGGCGGCTCCGCCATTTCATGGGAATTCATCACCGGCTTTCCACATGATGGCATGCGCGCAGGCGGAATCCTGCCCGCTATCATGGGCACCCTTTATCTAACAATCGGCACAGCCATCTTCTCCGTTCCGCTGGGAATTGCTGCTGCGATCTATCTTTCTGAATACGCCAAAGACACTCCGTTGACCCGTGCCATCCGTTTGGCGATCATCAACCTGGCTGGCATCCCTTCGGTGGTGTATGGTTTGTTTGGTTTGGGTTTGTTCGTCTTGTTCCTGCAATTTGGCACATCCATTCTTGCCGCCTCGTTGACGCTCTCGATCATGACCCTGCCCGTCATCATCAGCACGGCAGAAGAAGCGTTACGCTCCGTGCCGCAACAGTTTCGTACCGTGAGCATCTCGCTTGGTGCCACCCGCTGGCAGACCATTCAACGCATCGTCTTAAAAGAAGCCCTGCCCGGCATCCTCACTGGAGTCATCCTCGGCTTGGAACGCGCTGCTGGCGAAACGGCCCCCATTCTTTTCACAGGTGCGGCTTTCTTCCTCCCGCGTTTACCCCAATCTCCTTTTGATGCCACAATGGCGCTGCCCTATCATCTCTTCGTCATTTCCACCCAAGTGCCCGAAATGCCAATCCAGATCCAATACGGCACAGCACTTGTACTGCTTGTCTTCGTGCTGACCATGAACGTGATCGCAACCATCATCCGTTCGCGGGCAAGGGCAAAAAGACAGTGGTGAGTTTGACCATGGACGACGGACAATTGACGATGGACAACCTTTATGCCATATAAGTTCGAACAATTGGATGTTTGGAAATTATCTTTGGAATATATTGATACGACTTATCTGCTGGCAGAGAATTTACCAAAGAGTGAAGAATATAATTTGAAATCTCAGATCATCCGCGCAGCAACATCCATTTCACTGAATATCGCCGAAGGTTCAACAGGACAATCAGATGCGGAGCAAGCAAGGTTTCTTGGTTTTGCCATTCGATCACTTATTGAGACTATAGCCTGCCATCACATTATCCAACGCAGAGGTTACATTCAAGACCAAACTTTGCTCACAAAAATCTACGAAGACTCCCAAGTCCTTGCCAGAAAATTACAAGCCTTTCGAAAGACAGTCGCACCATATCAAGTCCGAGAAGACCAATCCCCTTATGGAGAAGATGATCTACCGTAGTATATCCATCGTCCACGGTCTATCGTCCATCGTCTAATGAAAATCGAAATTGAAAACCTCTCCCTCCAATACGCCGATGGCGCTGAGTCTTTGCGCGGCATCAGCATGGGAATCCGCCAGAATGCAGTGACCGTTCTCTTCGGTCCGGCAGGAGGCGGTAAGTCCACATTGCTGCGCTGCCTTAATCGCCTCAACGACCTGACCGACATCCGCACCAGTTCCGGTCGTATCCTCATTGACGGCGAAAATATCCTCGACCCCAAAACGGATGTGATCGCCTTGCGCCGCAAAGTAGGCATGGTGTTTGCGCGACCTGTGCCACTGCCCATGAGCATCCGTGAAAACATCACCTATGGTTTGGAACTTGCCGGTGAAAAACGCCGCTCCAAGTTAGATGAAGCGGTGGAACGCAGTTTGAAACTCGCTGCCATTTGGGATGAAGTTAATGACCGGCTCGATGACCCAGCCGTTGCATTATCAGGCGGACAGCAACAACGTGTTTGCCTTGCTCGTGTATTGGCATTGCAACCCGAGATCATTTTGCTTGACGAACCCACCTCGGGTCTTGACCCCATCTCCACCGGCAAAGTAGAAATGGCATTGCAAGAACTGAAAAAGAATTACACCGTCATCCTTGTCCCCCACTCGGTGCAACAAGCCGCCCGCACCGCCGATCACGCTGCGTTCTTCCTGCAAGGTGAGTTGATCGAATATGACGACGGCAAAAAAATGTTCACCACCCCAAAACAAAAGAAGACCGAAGATTACATCATGGGACGTTTTGGTTAAACAAAGTGACAGTCACCTTAAAGGTGACTGTCACTTTTATACCTACCACACCCGTTCCAAATTCTCGTTCTCTCCCACCTTGCGTCCCACTTTCGCCATATCGATCCATTCACCATGGACCTTCACACGCACCACATCTGCGGTGTAATCAGTGCTTGTGCCGTTACCATTGCTGAACAGATATGAACCCACCGCATAAATATCCGCTGGGACGCTCAACTTCTCGAACTTGCGGATCTTTTCTGGAGCAAACCCACCCGACACCACGATCTTCACGCTGTGACAAAATTCCTTCGCCGCCTCTTTCCAAGACGCAGGAAGGTTCCAACGTTCCCAAGCCGAATCCAACGCCGAACGGACGTTGAACACCAGGCGCGGGTTCACTCCCAGATCCAGTGCCGGGTCGCCAAGCGGAGTGACAGACACATCGCGCAGACTTCCGCTTGTATCCAAACGGATTCCATACAGCTTGTATTTCTCTGCTTCCTCTTTATTCCCAGCATCCATCAACTCGCGATATCTGGCAAACATACCATCCAACACACGCAGAGCATCACGCACTGAGTCATTGTTGAAATCCACCAACGCAATGCGTGGGATCCGCGCAGGCAGAATGTGTGAGAACTGCATCATCGCCTCCGCTGTATCGCCGAGGAAAGATGCAATGGCTGCATGAGCCACCGTCCCGCCGCCTGCGCCGCCCCACCAATCTCCTTGCGCATCAGTCGAAACAAAAGCGCCCAACTCACGCGCATGATCTTTATTAAATCTCTGCAATGCAATGTTATAAGCATATCCATCTGCAGCCTGCACTTCATGCACATCGAAACGCGCCGGGAAGAATAAGACCGGTTTGCCCTTCGCCGCCACCAAGGTTTCATACACATTCGTGGCTACACGGCTCGAACGGGTGAGGATTCCCAAGGTTGGGGTTTCGAGCAAAGCGAAGTCACGATATCGTCCACGCACTTTGATGACCGGCTGGATCTTTGTCGGGTCGCCATCGTACTTCACCGTCGTCCCATCATGGACAGCCCATACTTCAATCTTGTCCGATGTATCGACAAATGTGTCGCCATCGTAATGCCCCGTACAATGCCGCAGCATAGCCAGCGATTTATCCACGCCAACAACGGTGGTCTTGCCCATGCGGCGCGTGAACCACTGCATCTCCACTTCAATGTCGCCCACGGCTATTTGTTCCGGTGAAATACCATCAGGCAAATTATGATGGCTGCCCGAATAGGTATAACTATCCTTCGACAACGCCGTCAACATGCGGTTGATATTCTCGAAGTATTTGTCCGAGTACCAACCGAGTCGCATGCGTTCGATGTCTAACTTAAAAGTGTCGTTCGTGAGTCGTTTACCGTCAAAAATGGACATGTTCTTTTATCCTTTGGGAATTCAAGCAATTTCAAGAGATCTATTGAACTTTTCAAAGATCTGGGTGCTATGACAATTATTACACGGCATGGCTCTTTCGTACTTTTGTTTATATCGAAAGCGATCTTGAAGATTTATCAAATCGGTGACATTTTTCAATTCAGCAAGCGGAATACCGTAGTCAACGGTTGTGAAATTACACGGGCTGACGAGGTTCTCTTCATTGATGAACAGGAATTTCCTGCCAGGGTTGCAATCTTCCACGGGGATCGAGATATCGCGACTGGTGGCAATAAGTCGCTCAAGATAAGGTTGACCGCCAAAAATAGTTAATCCTTTGGCATAAGCTTCCATTTGAATTCGAGGAAATTTTGTGGCAAAGGACTCCACTTGTTCTGGCAACAAACGATGGTCTGGGTAAAACTCCGGGCGATCGATTCCGCCGAGCTGATTGAAGGTCAATTCCTGAACGCCCCAACTCGCCACTTCCATGCAAAAGGATTCAAATTCATGAATATTTTCGCGCATCAAAATGGTGTTTATACGTACTTTCAATGCACTCCCTGAACGGGTGATTTCATCCAATAACACGTTGATATATCTCTTGATCTTTTCATACAATCCAGTTTCGCCCCGATGGAAATCATGGACATTGGAAAAACCGTCAAGGCTTACAGTGAGCAGTGAATAGTCTTTCATTAACATGGCTCGGACACTCTCACGTTCTAACAACGTGCCATTAGTGGTAATGCCCAACTTGATTCCCAATTCATGCCGGAATATTCCTGAAAGCTTGGGCAATTCCTTCCAAAGCAAAGGTTCACCACCAAGCCAACTTATTAACACTTCTGTATCCGTTTCTTGTTGAAAATCAGATAGCGTTTTTCCAAATGCGAGGATCTGTTCTGGTTCCGTGATATTTCTTTTACGAATGATCTCACGGCTGTAACCGCAAAAATGACAGGCTAGATTACACGGCTCATAAACACGCCAAACGATCACCAACTGAGATTTAGCCAATGAAGTCATTGTTAAGCAATTTCATCCGTCGATTTCACAATATTCATGCCCGCTTGTGCAAACCAGGCATACGCATCATTCGCCGCCTCAGTATGGTCCACCACCCCAGGCACCACCACCGCTGACGAACAGTCGTCGAGCAGATAGACCTTTTTTGCCAGTTCAGGGTCGGTTGCGAGGATATCGTCCAACAGATCTTGAACCGTCCAGGCTACACAGTGACTTTTCGCCTGCCCGGCGATGTAGAGTTTATCCACTTCTTGCAGGTGTTGAATGAACTGAGGGTCGTGAGCGCCAAGCACTTCCCCCATCGGACCCGTCAACACTTCGGGACCAACGACCGAGTAATTCTCGGTGAAAGGCTTATCGCCTTTGATGGCAAAATGCGGTTGGTCTGTCCGCGCGTGAGAGTGGAAGAAGATGGCTTCCTCCACGGCTGGGACGAGGGCATGTCCTATACCACCGAGCATGGCGTGATAAGGCCAGATGGTCAGTGCATATTTGCCGATCTTCTTGAGCGTCTCTGCATAGTGGACCATCATCTGTTGCCCATATTCCGGCGCAATGTTGAATTGACTCGATAACGCAGGGTTGAATTTCCACTTACCAGACTGTAATTCTTCCAAATGAATGTCAGTGTAAGGCGCAGGATGATTCCCTTCCGCATCAACAAAGAAGATGGGATGGAATATCTGCTGCGACATGTGTGTGTCCATTGTGGCGATGATATGGGTCAGCTTGCCGAGGTTGCGATAAATGAATTCGCACAAGCGGACGTTATCTTCCACGGCGCCGTTTCCGCTGCGCCCACCTACGAAGAGCTCAAAGCCAGGCATGCAGAATGTATTCTGCACGTCGATCAGCATCAGGGAGATGCGCTCACTGGAAGCAGAAGCAGGCTTGAGGTTGTGTTGAAGCGCGAACTTCCGGGCTTGGTCAGCACGGGCGGCGTAATCCACTTTCCAAATTTCGCCCACGCGAGCCGCATCAAAAAAATCAGGGATTGGGAGTTGGGTCATGGAATTCTCCTAAAGGAAAACGATCTCTTTTGTTTTGAACTGATACAACATGGCGGGACGATGCGCCCCTGCGATATCTTTTTTGCCGGTCTCTTTGAGCAAACCTGTTGCCAGCATGCGTTTGCGGAAGTTGCGTTTATCAAGTTTGTCGTTGATGATGCATTCGTACATGCTTTGCAATTCAGAGAGACGGAATTGTTTGGGCATCAGCCCATAGACGATGTTGCTGTAACTGACCTTGGCGCGCAGACGTTTGACAGCATAGTTGACGATCTCTTTATGATCGAACGCAAGTTTGGGAAGATGGTCCACAGGCAACCAGGTGAGGTCGGTGACTTTATCTGATTCAGGCTGCGGCAAACTTTGCCATGGAATGAGCGCAATATACGCCACTGTGATGACGCGCGAGCGTGGGTCACGCTTCGGCTCACCAAAGGTATAAAGCTGTTCCATATAAACATCGCTCACCGCTGTCTTTTCAATAAGGACACGTTGAGCGGCATCATCCAGCGACTCACCCACCTTGATAAAACCACCCGGCAGAGACCAATCATTTCGGAAGGGTTCTTCTGCACGTTTGACCAGCATGACCTTGAGATGGTTCTCGTTGACCGTGAATAGGACCAGGTCAACGGTCACGCCAGGGGATTCAAAACCTTGATACTTAGTGTTCATTGTACACTTAGTATAACTAATTTAATGGTTCTGTCAAGACAGAAAAGGCTTCGCATTTTGAGATGCGAAGCCTTTTGGCAAGTAGAGAATGTACAGCGTTTATGCCGTGGTTTGAACCGGGCTTTTCTTCACCGCAGGCTGAATCGTCGTTGTGCGGGTAAAGAAGAAAATAGCCACAGCAAGGTAGACAAAGTAACCGATCACTTCTGTCAGAGACGGATTGCCGTTGTAGCCGAACAATGTCTTGAGCAACTCACCCACTACTGAGTTTTCATCCACAATGGCATTGACATCCCAAACATGCTCAACGATGGAAGGAATCCAACCGACTTCATTGAATTCATGAATGCCGTGAGCTACAAGCCCCGCCGCGAAGAGAATGAGCAAATAGCCAGTGATCTGGAAGAAGCGACGCAGGTTAAGGCGTGCAGTTGCAGCCAGCAAGGACCAACCTAACAAAACCGCTGTACCCAAACCAAGGACAACACCTGCGAGAGTCAAAATGATGTTGGTCGTCACACTCTCGCTGCTGCCTGCAAAGAAAGCAGCAGTGATGAAGAGCGCCAATTCCACACCTTCGCGCACAACCGCAAGAAATGCCAAACCGAAAACAGCACGTTTGCCAGTGGTGGCAGCAGCTTTATTCACACCTTCTTCCAACTCGGTCTTGATACTCTTCGATTGCCCGCTCATCCAAAAGATCATCCAGGTGAGGAGTCCAGCGGCGAGCAGCATGGTAACCCCTTCATAGATCTGTTCTGCCGTTTCTTCAAGGCTCATTCCAAATAAGGTGAGCAAGATGGCAGTGAGGATGCTAATGCCTAAAGCAGCAAAGGTACCCATCCAAAGCGCGGGAGCCAGATCTGTGCGGCGGATTTTTTGTAAAGCGCCCAGCACAATGCCAATGATCAGAGCAGCTTCCAAGCCTTCGCGCAGGGAGAGTAGAAAAGAAGGGAGCATTCGTTGGTATTTCCTTTATATATAGTTTTGGTCTTAATTGTCGTGATAATACACAAAGGAAGGTCAAGAATCTAGTACCCTGTTTGATTTGAATCTTCAACGTGGTTGAAGATTTTTGACATGAGAAAAGAAAAACAGCCTGTTTCCAGGCTGTTTTCGTCTATTTCTTCTTCGCAGCGGATTTGCTGCCCTTTGTCACTTTTCGGTAGGGCGGCATATTGATCGCCACCACCTGACACTTCTCCGGATCGAGCAGTTTATTCCACAAATTGGGATAACTTAGCGCAAATGATTCAGGCTGCAACGTAGAGGTGATCACGGTTGGCAAATGAGCGTTGTAACGATAATTTAGAACGCTATACAACTTATCCTCTGCCCACACAGAAGCGGATCCGCTTTCTTTTAGGTCATCCAAGATCAACAGCGGAGTTGTACGGATCTCATGGAAACGGCGATCAAAAGATACATCCGAATTTTTACCGAAGGTCTGACGCAGATAATCGAGCAGGGCGGTCACTTCAACAAGCAACGCCTGTCCACCCAAGCCAATGCGATAGTTGCCGATGGCAGTAGCAAGATGTGTCTTGCCGCTGAAAGATTGCCCAAGGAATACCAACCACCCATTGGGGTGCTCTGCAAATTCCACAGCGGCATTATGGGCTTCATGCAGGGTCTTCACATCATCTTTTGTGACCTTGATGCGTGTGATCTCCTTGCTCTTAACCTTGTTGCCAAAGCGATCTGCCTTTTCCACCGTTGTCGTTGTGACCGCATCGGTACCAACTTCATCATCACGCGGCTGGAAGGTCTTGAAGGTCATCACTTTCATTTCGGGCAACGAGAGCATCGAAATGCCGGGGTTGCTCGTTTCTTCAGGGCGGCGATAATCGGGCGCACTGATCTTCAGATGTTTTACAAAACTCTCGTCTTGCAACCTTGAGCGGATTCGCGCCTCGACCTCATCCAACATCAAATTGGTGGTGATGACGGTCGGAAGTTTATTGATGTAACGATAGTTGATGATCTGGAACAATTTTTCCTGCGCCCACGGAGTCGCATTCTGGGTTCCAAAGTCATCGAGGATCAACAAACCCGAATTGCGAATATCTTCAAAGCGCTGTTCAAATGTAATTTCAGGGTCATCATAAGAGAAACGCAATGAGTCCAATAGATCTGGCACAGTGATAAACAATGTTGGCGCACCGTTATTCACGGCAAAGTTTGCGATCGCTGCAGCGAGGTGCGTCTTACCGCAACCGTATCCGCCTTCCAACAAAAGCCAACCCTGCTTATTGCGGGCAAACTCTTCGCTTGCTTCAAAGGCTGTGCGCAAATTCTCGCGCTCCTGCCCAGACATAAACTTGGCTTTGGGGTTCCCCGCCTGGCTGAAATTTTCGAACGTCAGATGGCTGAGTCGATTCAAATTGCTCATCGCAAATAGACGTGAACGCGCTGCATCCGCCACATCTTTGGCGCGGCACACACATGTTTCAAGCTTGCCGAATTTCTCATGTCCGACCGGTACGTCATAGCGCACGTAACCAACTCCCCCACAATGCGGGCAGTTCGGGTCGCCGAGCGGTTTTTCCACGCTCTTAATCACGCTTGAGGAACTCGGAGAACTCGCCGTCGGTGTATCGTTTTGCATCTTTGACAGAGTCTTCTGAATCTCTTCTTTCATCTTTTCCGTTTTCCTTCCAGCGCGCCAGGATCGCCTCAATATACTTCCAATTGCGGATGTTGCGGCTCACCGCGATCTCGATCGCTTCTTCGAACCACGCGCTCGGATAGTTCTTTTCCGCTTCCTTCAACATATCAGCCAGCAAAGGGGTCAATGCCCCGATATTCTCTTCATATAACTTAAACACGTTCGACTTGTTCGGCACATACGCCCGCATCGCATCGCGCCATTGACCTTTGGCAAACGCGTCAGCGGATAATCGTCCGCGTGGAGAGTTGAGGAAGTAGAACGCATCCGCTTCATGCTGCGACTTGAGCAGGATGCCCCTCTCAACGGCTTTTCCCAATCCGCGCTGGATCTCATCTATCTTCAAACCCAACGCCTCCACCTCAAAATCCGTCTCACACATCGCGCGGAAGTTTCCCTCCAAATGTTCGATGCGCCAGATGGCATACAACGTCACCTTTAACTCCGCAACATCGTCGATCTCATTCATCAAACGGATCCACGAATCAGGGACTTGGGTGAAAGTTTCAGAAGAGGTAAAGCCAGGGAATGAGGTCATACATTATTCCGTAGGGACGGGGTAACCCCGCTCCTACTCATTGGGTCGAAAGACCTTCGTCGCCGCGTTATCGAAGCGGGTTAGGTCACCGCGGAAGATCAAGTCGATTTCACCGGTGGGACCATTACGATGTTTTGCCACGGAGATCTTGGTGATGTTGCTCTTATCGCCATCCTTTTCGTAATCATCGGGGCGATAGATGAACATAACAATATCAGCGTCCTGTTCCAACGAACCGGATTCGCGCAAGTCCGAGAGAATGGGGCGTTTGTCGGTACGTTGTTCAACAGCACGGCTCAACTGCGCGGCAGTCAACACGGGCACATTCAACTCACGTGCAAGGACTTTAAGATTACGCGAGATGTTCGAAACTTCCTGCACACGGTTATCGTTGCGGGTATCGCCTGTCATGAGCTGGAGGTAATCGATGATGACCAGGTCCAATTTATGCTCAGCATGCAACCGTCGGCATTTGGTGCGGAGTTGCAGCGGAGTCAATGCGGGCGTATCGTCCAGGAAGATTTTTGTGCTGCCAAAGACTTCAATGGCATGGTTGAACAATTTCCATTCATCTTCTGCCAGTTTACCGGTCGCAAGGTTCTGAGAAGAAATGCCCGTTTCTTGTGCGATCAAACGCTGCACCACCTGTTCATTGGACATTTCCAAAGAGAAGATGGCAACATGCTTTTTGTAAGTCAGCCCGGCGTTCTTGGCGATCGAAAGCAAGAAACCTGTTTTACCCTGACCCGGACGACCTGCCACGATCAACAAGTCTGAAGGATGCAAGCCGCGCAAAAGTTTATCAAGGTCAATGAAACCGGTCGGCACACCGTGAAAATCCGCGCCGAGTTTGGCAAGTTCCGCTACCTGATCATAGTAATTAGATAGAACCGTGCGGATGGGCTCAACGTCATGTCGTGTGCGGCGTTCGCTGACTCCAAAGACGGCTTTCTCCGCCTCCCCCATTACATTGTCAATTCCATCGCCTTTGTATGCCAGTGAAGCGATCTGATTCGCGGCTTGGATCATCCTGCGGCGCAGGGAGTTCTCTTCAACGATATGACCGTACGCTTCGGCGTTGATCGAGGTCGGGACCTGGTTAATGAGCGAGGTCAAGTAAGCCGAGCCGCCGATCTCCGCGAGTTGACCGGCTTTCTCCAAGTCTTCAGAGAGGGTCAACAGATCCACAGGAACGCGCTGCTCATGCAGGCGGACGAATGCCTCCCAGATCCATCTATTGCGGTGAATATAAAAATCATCCGCCGAGAGGAACTGGGCAACATCGTAATACACTTCGGGGTTAATCAGCACCGCCCCTACGACGGCTTCTTCGGCTTCCCGGCTATGCGGTACACCTGGGCTGGAGGGGGCGGTTGCTTCTTCGGGGTAGATATCTGTCATTGGGGTGATTCAGCTTTAGGCTGGGGGTGAGTCGGGTTTATCCTTGTCGGGGTCGTCGATATCCAGTTTTTCGATGAAATCTTTGAAGACGGATAAGCGGTCACTTGCGTCATCAGAAAGCGGAGGCGGCGTTTCTTTTCTTGCCGGAGCCATCGGCGCTTCGGGCATGTCTTGATCTGGTACCACACCCGCGCTTTCCATCACACTGGGATGGACCATGATCGGCGCATGAGCACGTGCCGCAATGGCGATCGCATCAGACGAGCGCGAGTCGATATGGATCTCGCGTCCATCGGCTTCAGCGACGATGTTGCCATAATAGATATCATCCTGCAGCTTCACGATCTCAACACGGACGATACGGGCGTTGAAGGCTTTAAATACATTTTTGAGCAGGTCATGCGTGAGGGGGCGCACCATTTCAACTTCTTGCAATGCCACGGTGATCGCTTCAGCTTCGTAAGGTCCCACCCAGATGGTGAGATACCGTTCGGCATTCACTTGCTTCAGCACAACCACGCGCTGGGGCGCCATTAAATGCACGCGGATGCTGTCGATAACTACTTCTACCATTCCAGACGACATAGGGGACTCCAATGTGCTTATTTTAGCATAAAGGCTGAGGGCATGCTCTAGATTTACATAAGAAGAAGATATATTTTATTTCTGACCGTAAACCGTGGACGATATGTGATTGAAATGCAATTTCCACGGTCAATGGTCTACTGTCCACCGTATGAAGGGAAAATTGGAGTTGCATTTATCGGAAAACACGACTATAATCTCGCTCGCTCAATTCGGGGCGTGGCGCAGCCCGGCTAGCGCACTTGCATGGGGTGCAAGGGGTCGGAGGTTCAAATCCTCTCGCCCCGACAGAGTAGTAAGAAAACCGTCCTGCCGGGGACGGTTTTGTTTTTAACAGTTTATAACTAGGTAACGTTTTTCGAACTCATCTGTTGAGATAAAGGTCGGAGGTTCCCCATCGAGGGACTTACGCAAACCCTCTCGACCCGACAGAGTAGTAAGAAAACCGTCCTGCCGGGGACGGTTTTGTCTTTAATTCACGAGAAACAACATGCAATCAAACGAACCGATATTTTCTTCCCCACCCCCCACTTCCTCCCCTACAAACAAACATTCCATTATCAGCCTCATTCTGGGAATCCTCACTGTGTTTGCACTTTGCGGCGGCATGGTTCCAGTTCCCTTCACCGGCTTTATCTGCTTCCCAACCAGCTTTTTGCTTGGTCTTTTAGCACTGATCTACGGTGGGATCTCGCTGAACACCATCCGTAGAAAGAACGAAACTGGCAGTGTCATGGCATGGATGGGAATTGTCAGCGGCGGGTTTATTTTCCTTTGCATGTTGTGCATGGTCATTGCCATTGTTTCGCTTTTTGTCTTCGCACCGGAATCTGTCCCGCCTTTCTTAGAAGGCTATCAAATCTTGTAACAGAGCAAAAAACCTAAACACCAAGTTTCAAAGACACAAAGTCACAAAGTTTTTTTCTTCTTGAGTCTTCACACCTTGGTATCTTTGCGTTTATTCTTACCTAAAGTTTTTGGCACTCTCTAAGCCCTGCTTAACATCCAACTTGTCAATCAACCCTCTCTCGGTTATCCTTGCCCGCGGGAGTGGTTAGGTCCCGGTGGGCTTCCTGGTCTTCAAAACCTGTGGCGGGTCGCGTTGCGGGTCGCGGTGGGTTCGACTCCCATCCACTCCCGCCTACCAACGTAGGGGCGACCCTTCCTCAACAGGCAGGTCGTCCCTACTTCTTTTTTTGGAGAGAGTTATGTCATTCCCAGAACCTGAATTTTTAAATCAGCTTGTTGCGCGCATCTTCCGCATCGAAGATGTCACCAGTATGGAACCTCACCAGCAGGGATTTTTGATGCGCTATCGCGGTCAACTACTGGATGAAGACTCCGCCTCTGCCTACGACCTTTTGGCTGGGTTGCTGGACCCATACCGCATCTCCCCCCACTTCCGCATCGAAGACGGACGGCAAGTCATCTATCTCGCTCCCAAACAACCAGACCCAAAACAAGACAAAGTCTCCACTAATATCATCCTCTTTGTGCTGACGGTGTTCAGCGTAATGCTGGCAGGTGTGCAGATCGAAGGTCCACTTCCTGAAGATGCAATGGCGCAAATGATCTTGCTGGCAAAGAATATCTTCTCTGGCTGGCCCTTCGCACTTAGCTTGTTGGGCATTTTGCTTGCACATGAATTAGGTCATTACTTCATGAGCCGTTATCACAAGACTCCGGCGACGTTGCCATACTTCATTCCCTTCCCATTCAGCCCGCTAGGGACGATGGGAGCAGCGATCCTGATGCGTGGCACCCCCAAGAACAAACGTGTTTTGTTCGATATCGGCGTGGCAGGTCCCATTGCAGGGCTTGTTGTGGCGATCCCTGTGCTTCTTTATGGATTATCGCTTTCAACACTGGGAACCATTGAACCAAATCCAAATGGCTTTTTGGAAGGCAACTCGCTCATCTATCTGCTTGCCAAGTTCGTTGTGTTCGGTCAATTACTGCCTGCTCCTATTGAACCGCAAGGAATATTGTATTGGCTGCAATATTTTTTCACGGGTCGCCCTGTGCCTTTCGGCGGACTGGACGTATTCATTCACCCGGTTGCATTTGCAGGTTGGGCGGGGATTCTCGTCACCGCGTTGAACCTCATCCCTGCCGGGACTCTCGATGGCGGGCATGTCATCTACTCGCTGTTCGGTGATAAAGCCAAAAAAGCCTTTCCATTTATCGTTGGTCTGCTCGTCATCCTTGGCTTCTTCTGGAGCGGATGGTGGTTATGGGCAGCGCTGCTCTTTTGGTTGGGTCGCGTCAATGCCCAGCCAATGGATCAGATCACCGAACTGGACCCAACACGCCGCCTGATCGCTTACTCGATGATCGTTGTCTTTATTTTGGTACTCACACCCGTTCCATTTATGTTGTTAGCTCCCTAAAACATGTAGGTTTTATCGAGGTCAATTAGAAATTCAATGAAAAAAATATTTCCGTTCGTTATCATCCTTTCCATTCTTCTGTCTGCTTGTGGTGCGATTGAGCCCAATGCGAACACAGAGGCAACAGAAACCGTCGAAGCCGGACAGGAAACAGAATCCGCTGTGACCGAAGAACCAAACTCTGAAGCCGTGAGCAGGCTCGAGGTCCAGGTTGAGGCGCTGCGTGGGTTGGAGATCACAGTCTGGACGCCATGGCATGGCATCGAGCAAAGTCTGTTCGAGACTTTTGTCAACGAGTTCAATTCGACCAACCCATATGGGATCAAGGTCAAAGCCGAGAGTCAGATCAACTTTACGAATCTTTATGAAACGACGACAGCTTCTCTGCCCACAGAGAACAAGCCAGACCTTGTGTTGGCATTGCCCGAACATGCGCAGGGATGGTTTGCCGATGGTGTGACCGTGGACCTGACCGATTATGTTGAAGACCCGGTGTATGGAGTCGATGCAAGTGACTTTCCATATGTGTTTTGGAATCAGGACCTTTCTGGTAGTGCGCGTGTGGCTGTGCCTGCACAACGTACAGCCAAAGTGATGCTGTGGAATGAAACCTGGGCAGAAGAATTGAAGATCAAAGCTGCACCTGCCTCAGTGGATGACTTCCGCAAACAAGCTTGCAGTGCGCACACTTCAATGAAGAAAGATGAATTTGCAGAGAACGACGCCATGGGCGGCTGGATCGTGAACACTGAACCGATGACCGCTTACTCATGGCTGTTGGCGTTCGATGGCGGTGTTTTGGAAGAAGGTAATTATCGCTTCCTCACGCCGAACAACATCGATACGTTCAAGTATCTGCGCGAACTTGCTGAAGCCAGTTGCTCATGGCAAAGCTCCAGCGACCCGATCACATCCTTTGCGAAACGTGAAGCGTTGTTCATCACCGCCAGCTTGAGTGACCTGCCCTCCGTGGCGCGTGCATTCGTTGCAGCAGAGAACCGCGATACGTGGAGCGTGCTGCCCTTCCCCAATGGCGAAGAAGGCATCATTGCCGTGTACGGTTCTTCGTATGCGATTCTCAAAACATCTGAAGAAGAACAGATGGCTGCCTGGTTATTCGTGCGCTGGCTGTTGGAAAATGAACAAGATTCCCGCTGGGTAGAGGCGACCCATAACTTCCCGCTTCGCACCTCGACTGTGGACCTGCTCGGCGACTATGAAAGGAATCATGCTCAGTGGAAACAAGCCGTGGAGTTGATCCCCCTCGGAGAGTTGCAACCACAACTGGGTTCGTGGCGTACAATTAAGGTGATGCTGGGCGATGGGTTCGACCACATGTATCGTGTCAACGTTTCGAGCGGACAGGTGGCGGCGATCCTTGCGCAGATGGAATCGTTGGCAAAAGATCTGAATAAGTGACGATCGACGGTTGACATTGGATGATGGAACTAATTTCCGTCGAATTTATTGAAAGGATTTCCCATGGCGACATCAGAATACAAAGCAAGGCAAGTACGGGCAAAAACAAGTGAAGTTTATGAATATGATCATGATGACGAAAAGCCCGGCAAGCCCTTACACATATTGATCCCCGGCGGGTTGATCGCGCTGGCAACTTTGGCATTGATCGTGTTCATTGCGTACCTGACCTGGTTCGATGGCAGCCTTGCAGAGACAACAGGCACGGTATTATGCCTGATCCTTGCGCCTTTTTATGTTGGCGGTGTCTTCCTTTTTAGTTATGGCTATGAGCTATATAACATTCCGCGCGCCCTTCGTCTGACAGCAATTATTGTGTTCGTTACCCTGGCAGCTGTGGTGATTGTGGCGGTACTCTTCCTTGTACTTGGAAACATGAAAGGCGGCGGGTCGAGTTCCTCGAACAAGTCTTCATCCCGTTCCAAATCTGGTTCATCCAAAAGCAGCGGACCTTCAGCCCAAGGCGTGTTTGGCGGCATGGTGGCAGGCGGTATGTCAAAGAACTCTTCTTCTGGCAGCGGAGGTTCATCTTCCTCTGGCGGACACTACCATTCTGGCGGTCCGATCTTCATTGGCGGCGGTGGGACTCGTGTGGAAACCCGCGAAGTGACCAAGGAAGTCATTAAAGAGGTGCCCAAAGAGCCCATGCCGATTGAATGCCCATTCTGCAAACGATCGTATATCCCGGTGGAACATAATTTTGTATGTCCCAGTTGTGGTGCGGCAACACCGCAAAACCTGATCGAAGAGTCGCAGATGCCTGAGGAAGACTTAAACAAATAATAAAAAAGGCGGTGGATACAGCAATATCCATCGCCTTTTTTATTTGTGCTATCGAATGGATATGGTAAAGTGTTTAAGTCTTAAATTTATTGCTAAGGACAAGATCATGGACCCTAAGATATTACTGAGAACAGCAAGCCGCACATTTGCCCTGGGTATCGAACGCCTTCCGGGCATCCTTTGCGAGGCCACAACGATTGCTTATTTATTGTTACGCGTTTCAGATTATCTTGAAGACAACGAAGAAATGGGAACGGACCAAAAAGTAGCCTTGCTCAATATCTGGGTCAATGTACTCCGTGAGGAAGAAAAAGTAGAAACGTTAACTGCACAGTTCACCAAAGCAGACATTACCAATCCCGACGCCATCGTAGCACAACAAGCAAAAGAGATCTTGCAGCATCTTCGCTCCCTGCCGTTTGATGTACAGGACATCATTGTTCGGCATGTTATTAGCAGCACACAAGGGATGGCACGCTGGACTCAAAAAGGTCCGAACGTGGCAGATGAAAAAGAGATGGATGATTACATGTTCGAGGTTGCCGGACGGGTTGGGTATTTGGTGACGCAACTCTTTGCCTGGTATTCGATCAGCATCCGCCGCAAGGAGCGGGAGATCATGCCGTTGGCTCGCGAATTCGGTCTGGGGTTGCAGACCGTGAATGTGATTCGCGGGTTGCGCGAGGATTTCGAACGCGGATGGGTGTATGTCCCTGCAAAATATTTGCACGACCTGGGGCTTACTCAAGATCAACTTTTCGATGCACAACACAGGGAACGCGCCTTGCAAGTCTTGGATTTGCTCACAGAAAAAGCAGAGCGTCATTTACACCTGGCTTTGAAATATGTAAAATCACTGCCATGGTGGCAGCATGGCATTCGGCTTGGGTGCATTTTTCCTTTGATGTTCGCCATCCGCACACTGGCGGTTTGCAGACGCAATGCACAGGTCTTTGAAAGCGAAGCAAAGATCACACGCAATGATGTAAAAAAGATCGTATTAGACACAACTTTATGGGGCTGGTCGAATGCCTGGTTGGACAGATACTATCAGGAACTCAATACCATCAGACCATAAAATCTAATTTTATTAATCTTCCCAAAGGACCAAAAGCTATGGAACTCATGTATATCAACGGTATGTTCACGAACGGCAATGCCAAAGAAGTCATCGAAGTTCAAAACCCTGCCACCGAAGAGGTTTTAGGGAAAGTTCCGCGTGGGACGCCGGAAGATATTGAAGCGGCAGTACAAGCTGCCAAATCCGCATTTGACCCTTGGCGGAAGATGGGCTCCTTCGAGCGGGCAAATCTATTGCATGAAGTCGCAGAGAAAGTGCATGCCCATCGCGAGGAAATCGTCCGCTTGCTGACGTTGGAACAAGGCAAGCCCGTCTCTGAAAACGATGAAGAGATCGAATGGGTGTTAAATACCTTCCGCTATTATGCCGAGTTGGGACGTCACCATCGCGGCAGCGTACTGGCACCAGCAACAACCTCGCAATTCAATTTCATCATCAAAGAACCGTATGGTGTGGTCGGCTGTATCGTGCCTTGGAATTTCCCGCTCTTGCTCATGGCTTGGAAAGTTGCGCCCGCGCTTGCGGCTGGCAATACGGTGGTCATCAAGCCCTCCGAGATGACTCCGCTCACAGCGCTTTACATGGCAGAACACTGCTTCAACCACCTCCCCGCGGGTGTGGTGAACGTGGTTACTGGCTATGGTTTGGAAACCGGCGAGCCATTGGTGAGACACCCCGATGTGCCAGTGATCGCTTTCACTGGAAGTTTAGCCACCGGGCAAAAGATCGCTTCGATCGCTGCACCGATGATGAAAAAACTTCATCTTGAACTCGGCGGCAAGGATGCAACGGTCATTGCTGAGGATGCAGACCCCGAAATTGCAGCAAAAGCGGTGGCATACGCGGCTCTACTCAACGCCGGGCAGGTTTGCACATCGACGGAGCGAGTCTACGTCCCAAGGCGGGGTGGCGCGAAATTCACCGAAGCCATCGTCGAGCATATCAAGACCTTGCGCCTCGGTCCCGGCTTGGAACCCACGACCGACATGGGACCGATGATCGGCGAAACCTACCGCGCTAAATTCGAAACTCACATCGCAGATGCAAGATCGCGTGGCGCTAAGATCCTCGTCGGCGGCGGCAGACCAACCCATTTGAACAAAGGCTTCTACCACGAACCGACCGTCCTCTCCGGCGTGGACCATTCCATGATCATCATGCGTGATGAAACCTTTGGACCTGCCGTGCCGATCATGGAATACACCACCTTCGACGAAGCCATCAAGTTGACCAATGATTGTCAATATGGTTTGGGTGCGGTGCTGATCTCGAACGATGCCAAGAAAGTTAAACAATTCTTCGACGATGTGAAAGCCGGGACGATCTGGATCAACGACCCGCTCACTGACCATTACGCCGGCCCATTTGGCGGGATGAAATATTCCGGCGGTGCGCGCGAACTCGGTGAAGAAGGTTTAGATCAATTCCGCGAGACGAAGCACGTCCATTGGGATTTCAATATGGAAGATAAGAGTTATTGGTATCCTTACGGACGATAGACGATTGACCATAGACGATGGCAATCGTCCGTCGTCCACGGTCCGTTATATAATCAGAGCCATGAAAAAAACTTCATGGCTCTTTCCTTTTCTATTGCTTATCGGTGTAACCGCATACACTTTCTTTGCTCGCGTTCAACTCCCCGGTGACGGGTTCGCCACCTTTGGCGCAGATACCGTCCGCGCAGAGGTGCTGCAGATCATTGAAGAGGGACAGATCCTATTTGGGGAAAGCGAACAGACCTATCAGATCGCCCGAGTAAATATTCTGGAAGGACCGTATGAAGGCATCCCCATGGAGATCGACTATGGCAGACGGCAGGTGCGTTCGGATGACTATCTGCTCGAACCGGGCGATAAGATCATCGTCACGATTTCAAAGACACCAGATAATGTGGTCAATGCCTATTTTGTTGATTACGTCCGCACCACACCGATTCTTTGGCTGACCTTTATTTTTGCCATTGCCATCATTCTTATCAGCCAGTGGAAGGGCGTTCGCGCCATGTTGAGCATGGCGTTCAGTTTATACATCATCATTGGCTACATCATTCCGCACATTCTTGCGGGTGAAGACCCACTGACTATTAGCATCATTGGTTCGATCATCCTGCTGGGCGTCAGTCTCTACATCACCTACGGCTGGACACTTAAAACTCATGCAGCAGTCATCAGCATGGTTATCGTTTTGCTCATCACTGGAGCATTGGCTGGTCTGTTCGTGGTCTTTACCAAACTCAACGGCTCCGGAGACGAGAACGTGATGTTCCTGATGCAGTTGAGTGAAACACCCATCAGTCTGCGCGGACTTTTCCTTGGCGGCTTGATCATCGGCGCACTTGGCGTGTTGGATGACTTGGTGACAACTCAAGCCTCAGCCGTTTTTGAACTTCATCATGCGAATCCAAACCTCGGCTTTGGCGGTCTCTATGGGGCTGCCATGCGCATCGGTCAGGACCATGTAGCTGCAACCGTGAACACGTTGGTCTTAGCCTACGCTGGAGCCTCGTTACCGATGATGTTGATGTTCTCAATGGGCGGCGGCGACTATGGCTACATCGTCAACTTCTCGTTCATTGCCGAGGAGATCGTGCGCACCCTGGTCGGCTCGTTGGGGCTGATCGCTGCCGTGCCGATCACAACCGTCATAGCCATCTTCTTCGCTCAAAGGGTGGATTCGCTCGGGAAGTGGGAACAGTTCCTCGGTCCAGAAGGAAGCGGGCACAGTCATAGTCATTAGTCCAACAATCAAGATTCGGAGTATTCTATTAATTGGGCGGAAATCGTCCAAAAGTCTGGTGGTTGCATTCCACACCTCAAATTTGTTTAGTCAAATTTGTGAAACTTTTCCTCTTGTGAATGCGTAAGAGAAGGTAGAAAGCCTTCCCGAGGAGAAACGTGAACGAAGAACAGACCTGGGTTGCCCTGGCGCAACAAGGTGATGACGAGGCATTTACAAAGCTCGTAGAAACCTACCAAACCCCCGTTTTCAACCTGTGTTACCGCATGTTGGGTGAACCCGAACTCGCGGAAGACGCGGCGCAGGAGACGTTTTTGCGCGCGTACCAGCACTTGCACAGGTATGACCAGAAACGCCCCTTCCCGACATGGTTACTCTCGATCGCGGCGCACTATTGTATTGACCGCCTCCGCCGCCGCAAGTTTTCGATGTTCTCAATGGATGTGGAGGACGAAGATGGGAATTCATTTGAAATTCCCGATATGGACGCGCCAAGCCCTGAAGGTGAAGCCATCACCGGGCAGACGAATGAACGCGTCCATGCCATGCTCAAAGATCTGGATGCCACCGACCGTGCAGCGATCATTATGAGATATTGGTATGACTATTCAGAAAAGGAAATTGCCGAATCCTTGAACCTTACGGTGAGCGCTGTAAAGAGCCGCCTGCACCGTGCGCGCAAGGAACTGGCTGGCTTGTGGGTCGAACAAGAAGATGACCTGCTCGCTGAAATGGAAAGGAGACATCATGAATCACCAGCCTTTTGAAACCTGGCTGCTGGACGATAAAGTCCTCACCCCCACCGAAAAGCGTGAACTCAACTCTCACCTGCGGGAATGCAGAACCTGCTCTGCACTGGCTGAGACGGGTCTCGCCTTGCGTTCGGCACGTGTAGCCGCGCCTGCACCAGGTTTCGCCTTACGCTTCCAACAAAAATTGGCTGCGCAAAAGCTGGCAGAACAACGCCGCCGCTTATGGGGGCTGATCGTGCTCATCCTTAGCGGGGTGGGCTTACTTGGATGGTTCCTCGCTCCTGTTCTGATCTCGATCGCCGCTTCGCCGGTGGAATGGTTGATCTCTGCCACTGGTATATTTTTATTTGTGTTCACATCCCTGCAAGCCTTCGGAGAGATCGTCACCGTAATGCTTCGCATGCTGCCTGAGTTCCTTCCGCCCTATATGTGGATGGTCATTTTCTCAGGCTTGGCTGGCATGGGATTGTTGTGGGCAGTATCCATTTGGCGACTAGCTCGCCGACCTCAAGGAGTACCTGCATGAAAAAATCAACGCTGACCCGAATCCTGCTCCTGTTGGCTCTATTGATCATACCAACAGCCAGCATCCATGCGCAGACACCGAACAATGAAGATGTTGTTCTGTTCGGTCAAAACTACACATTGGAAGAGGGTGAAACGCTTAATGGCAGCATTGCTGTATTCGGCGGCAATATTGAGATCCAAAAAGATGCTGAGGTTAACGGCTCCATTGTTATCTTTGGAGGCAATATTACGTTTGCTGAAGAAACCACCATAAATGGTGACGTTGCTGTTTTTGGCGGCAATGTGACCGTTACTGGTGAAGTGAATGGTGATATTGTGCTCTTCGGCGGGCAGGCATTGCTTGAGTCTGAATCCAAAGTCAGAAACATTGCCACCTTTGGCGGACAGGTCACACAGCAAGAAGGCGCCACAGTCACTGGTGAGATCACCAACAATGCGCCACCCGAAATCGATAACCCAACTGAGCCTAATGTTCCCAATCCCGATATACCCAATGTAGATGTGAGCATCAATCCGTTCTGGAACGTGATGAGCAAACTTGGTCGCGCAGTGTTGATCGCTGTCATTGGCATGCTGCTCTCGCTCTTCCTGCAACCGCAGTTGGACCGCACTGCCAATACAATTACACGTCAACCGTTCGTGGCTGGTGGTTATGGTTTGCTCGTCTTCGTTGCTCTGCCGGTGGCATTAATCATCATGATCGTTACCATCATTCTGATCCCCGTGGCTGCCATTGCTGTATTGCTTGTTCCACTGGCTTGGTTATTCGGTGTGATCGCGCTTGGGCAGGAAGTTGGCGAACGCTTCACCAAAGCCATCAACCAAGTTTGGGCGCCAGTTCTTTCAACAGGTTTTGGCACCTTCCTTTTAATGCTTGTACTCGGCTTCATGGAGATCATTCCCTGTGTTGGTTGGCTGCCCTCCGCGCTAGTGACCCTAGTCAGCGTAGGTGCTGCCGTGATGACTTGGTTCGGGACTCGCAATCCACCAGGCTTCATCCCTGCCCCCACTGTGGATGAAGTACCCTCCGGCTCTTAACTAGATGTTTGCCTGATACAAAAAATCCGCCTTGGTCAACACCCAAGGCGGATTTTTGTATCCTTCGCCTTCATAGTCACAGCAAAGGATCATAATTATTATTGAAAGGTCGCCCCTACTCCTTCAACAACAACGCCAGTGGCGATGCGAAGAGAACCATGCCGGTGGTCAATGTCAGGACGTAGGGGAAACCATATAACTCCGCCAAGTGACCAGTGTACAACAATCCCAACGCGCCAGACGAAAAGATAAAACCAAGGATCAACCCCGATGCAAGAGCCATCCCACCGGGAATGATGCGCTGCGCCATCACGACCATAATGCTATGCACAGCGCCCGTCCCTGCTCCTGCAAGTGGAACCAACACATATAACCATCCAGACCAACCAATGCGGCTGATCAGAAAGATGGGAACCGCTGAAAAAAGCAAAGCCAAAGCTGCAACAAAACGCTTCGGAAAACGGTCTGCAAAATGACCACCGATCATATTGCCCAAGGCAGAGCCGCCCATGAACAGTCCCGCCATGCTGCCATATACCGTGGCACCCTGCCCCAAATCTTTGATGTATTTCGGAATGAGGTTCACCATATTCGCCTGTGCCCAAGATTGCATGGTAGCAACCGCCATCAATACGAGGATGAACGCAATCCCTGCCCGATTACGTCGAGAGATAACCGTCTTCACGGGCTGTGGGTGTGGATGGTTATCTTTCAACTGATACATCAATGCGAACCCGATCGGAATGGAAACCAAAGGCAGAATATACATACCCGGAATTTTCAAATATGCCAGGATCAAACCTGTAAGGATGGGACCTGTAAAATGTCCCATTTGCCCAGCAGTAAAAAACAGGGAAGTGGACGTTGTCTCTCGTCCTTTCAAGAACTCACGTCCACGCAGAGCTGCTTGAACAGCCCCTACAGGGTGAAAGGAAGAAGATCCCAACGCTGCAAGAATGAGACAACCCAAGCCAAGATTGCCGGGCAGGGTCAATGCGAGGGAATAAAAGATGGTCATCCACAACACACCGCCTGCTGCCAACCAACGTGGACCAGTGCGATCTGAGATCCAACCGAAAAAGGGCTGTGTCAACGCCGATGCCCAAATATAAATGGTTGAGAAAAGAGCGATTTCTGTTTCGCTTAAACCAAGATAGGTAAGCAAAACCGGACGGCTGGCGTTGAACGTATCCACCATAAAGTGGCTGAGTGAGACAAAGGAAAAGATAGGATCGTAAAAGATGGGCATGGGAAATTAGTGAGTAAATATCAGCGATAGAGATGATTGGCTTCGATGTATTCGTACACCTCAGGTGCAAGGTAATAGCGGTACATTTCGCCTGAAACGATCCGCTTGCGAATTTCACGCGACGAGACGTTTTGCAGCAAGGCTTCGATGAATTGCACTTTTGCCGTTACACCAGGAAGTTTTTCTTCAAGCGGGGCAAGGTCGGTGAAGTCGCCGGGGCGGCGCATCACGCCGATTTTGGAAACTTCAGCCACGAGGTCCGTGCAGAGGCGCCAGTTGGGCAGATCCCAAAGTGAGTCACCACCGATCAACAAAAAGATTTCGGCATTCCCTTCCTGCTGGGCAAGCAAACGGACTGTATCGATCGTGTAATGCGGACCAGGTCGATCGATCTCGATGCGTGACAGTTCAAATGCCGGGTTGTGAGCGATCATCCCTTGCAGCATGGGCAGGCGATAGTCCAAGGGTGTTATGGGTTTCCCCAGTTTGTTGGGTGGATCTGGTGTGAGAACCCAAAGCAATTTATCGAGTTTGAATTGAGAAACAGCTTCTGCCGCAAGAACAAGATGACCGATATGCGGCGGATCAAAGGTGCCGCCAAAGAGACCGATACGTTTGGACATGGCGGTAGTATATCGCAATCCGCATGCGCGGATTCTTGGGGTATACTGACGGATATGTCGCAACCGCAGTCTCAACGGACCGTAATCAGTTCCACATCTCCCCTTAAGAGAATCATGCACGCAGTACGTGCCATTGAACAGGGCGATTACGATTCCGCTTTATTGAGCGAATTCATGAACGATTCTGGGGATCTGGGGCAATTGGCTCAAATGCTGGATGCCATGGCAGGAACCGTCTCACAGCGCGACAATCAACTGACCTTGTTAAGCAAAGTGATCCCCATTGGCGTTTCACTTTCAGCAGAGAAAGACTTCAACCGCCTGCTCGAATCGTTGGTGGTGGAAGCCCAGTCATTCACACATGCTGATGCAGGTTCCTTGTATCTCGTAGAAGATGACAAACTACGATTCGTGATCCTGCGTAACACTTCATTAAATATGCAAATGGGCGGCACAAGTGGTGTGCCCATCACCTTTTACCCGGTTCGCATGTACAACGAAGATGGCAGCGAGAACCGCGCCAATGTGGTCTCATATGCTGCATTGACCCGCACCCGCATCAACATCGCAGATGCTTACGAGGCAGCCGGGTTCGATTTCTCTGGCACCAAAGCTTTTGATGAAAAGACCCATTACCGATCCAAGTCCTTCCTAACCGTTCCACTTGAGAACAAGGATGGTAAGGTTATGGGCGTTTTACAATTGATAAATGCCAAAGATCCAAAGACTGGTGAGATCGTAGCCTTCGAAGATGACACAGTATTGGAAGCACTTATCCTGCTGGCCACAGCCGCTCTTGATGGCTACATCCGTGAGGCGGCATTACGGAGCGAGATCGCCAAATTGAAGATCGAGATCGATCATTCACGCCGCGCCAAACAGGTGGAAGAGATCACCGATACAGCCTTCTTCCGCGACCTCAAGACCAAAGCTACAGAGTTGCGCGCTAAAAAGAAAAAGGATCAGGAGGATAACGAAGATCCGCAATAGAAAATAATCCTTGCGTCTTTTTTAGGGATTTGCAAAATTGTCATTTTTTGGGGTTGTTCCGGGGACACTTTTGGGGGATAAATAGACACTAAGAATACGGAATATTAATACGTAGTAAAAAAGTCCCATATCACCCCGAAAGTAGCCCAATTGGGCAGGAATTCCATGACCTCTTCCAATCAAAAATATCGACATATCCTATTTTTTACAGGCGCTGTCCTGATGGCACTCGCCTTGGGTGCTTGCGGCAGTACCACTGGTATTGACCTTTCGGGTGCAGCAGGGGCGCCCACTGAAGTACCAGCGACTAGCGCCACCGAAGAAGCGATCGTGGAAGTCCCACCTACAGAAATTCCCCCAGCCACTGGCTACATCATTTTCTCCTCGAATCGCGATGGCGAAACTGATTTGTATATGACCACCCCCGATGGACTTGAAATAATTCGTCTCACCACCAACGCCCTTGTAGACGAAGGCACCACTCCCCGCCTCTCTCCAGATGGCAGCAAGGTTGCATTCTCCTCCACTGTTGGAGACAACACCGATATCTATGTTCTTGATATTGCCAGCAAAATCGTTACTCGCGTCACCGATGCACAGGAAAAAGACGCCTCGCCCTCATGGTCTCCCAACGGGCAACAGCTCGCCTTTGAGTCCTTCCGCGATGGCAACCTGGAAATCTATACCACCAATATCGATGGCACCAACCAAACCCGCTTGACCAATGACCCTGCGGGAGACAGCAACCCCGTCTGGTCTCCTGTTTCGAATGACATACTCTTTGTGAGCAATCGCTTCGGCAACTCGGACCTATTCCTGCTCGGACCCAATGGAACTGTTGCCACACTGACAACCAGTCCTACTCCCGATAACGCTGCTATCTGGTCGCCGGATGGAAACTTTATCGCATTCCAATCCTTTTCTGGCGAGCTCTCGAATATTTGTCTCATCGGTCGCGATGGGTTGAATCAATCGTGCATCACCCCTAGAGCAGCTGAATACAGCATCCCTGTCTGGTCACCAGACGGTCTATGGATTGCGGTCAATGATCAATCGAACGTACTTGTTATTCATCGATTTAGTGGCGAAGTTTTCCAACTCTCTCAAACAGACATCCAACCGCGCGGCATCCCTGCCTGGTCACCAGATGGGTTGCGACTGGTCTTCCAAGCTCAATCAGGTGGAGACATGGAAATCTATTCTGCACTGATAATTAGGAATGAATTCACTCGCCTTACCTCCATCCCTGGGTATGATGGTGAACCGGTCTGGGCAAATAGATAAACCCACCTTAAATAAAATCAGCCCCGAACAATGTTCGGGGCTGATTTTTTATTAGTAAAAATTACGGAGCAGGTATTTCCATATTCTCGCTAGGAACAACAGCTGCATCCCAGTATCCGGCGAACGGTTCAAGGACAAGGGTAGTGCCATCATTTGAGGCAGCTTTGTACGATCCAGAGCCTCCGTCACCGCCTGCAAAAGTGGCAGGGCTGACGATCGAGAAGGCAAGATTTGCTAGTTTGCTCAGGAACTCTGGATCGGGAGTGTTGAGGTGGAAGATGACGACGAATTCATCCTGTTTCTCGATGCCATCCACATAAGATTTTGGCTTTCCTTCTTCATCCACTTCGCCTTTGAAACCGCCAAAGTTAGCAGCCCATGCAGCATATTCACCGCTACCGCGATTGGCATCAGCAGGGTCGAACCAGCGGTTGAAGTTCAAAACAACTACATCTGCATTGAGGGTAGTGCCATCGTGGAAAGTTACACCCTGGCGAATGTTAAAGATATAGTCCAAGCCATCTTCAGAAACAGTAAAAGATTCGGCAAGAGCGCCTGCAACAGTGCCATCCTGCAAACGGACCAAGCCTTCATATAAATAAGCAGCAGCACCTTGGGCGTTTTCAGAGGTCAGATTGGCAGGGTCAAGGTTCAGGTCCACGGCGGAAGCGGGTTGTCCTCCACCAGAGTCTGTTGAACCGCCAGCATCGCTGGAACCAGGTGTAGCTTCGGGAGCTTGCGTGCTTTCGTCGCCAGTTGTTGCTGCTCCACCACCACAGGCTGCCAGAAGAATACCGGCTATTAAAAGGATACCAACAAAAACAAGTCTTCTATTATTCATTTTTCTCTCCTCAAAATTGATTTAATCGCTAGTTGGAGCGAATACATCCAATTCAAGTATAATGTAATTTATGCTTCCCGAGTCACCACTTACCACAATTGAAAGCCGTTTGCGATATTTGTTGCCCTCGGAAATGTATGTAGCAATGTGGGGCAATCCATCGGTGGAAGTGATGATCCAAGTCCATAACCATTTGCGTACGCTACAGCGCATTTTACATGATTACACATCAAAACAGATAGATATTACGAAGCTTAAACCCGGAGATGTAAAGACCGAGTGGCAACATGGGACAATGATGTTCACCGATCTGGCAGGGTTCACCAAGCTCATGGAAGCGAATTCCTCAAAGGGACGTGCTGGGGCGGAAAACCTGTTGAAGGAATTGACAAAATATTTCTCCACCATGATCTCGATCATCAGCAAGTCGGGCGGTGAGTTGGTTGAATTTACCGGCGACGCGATGCTGGTGCTCTTTCCAAAGAAAAGAGACAAGTCAGACGATGCCAAACGCGCCATCCGCGCCGGGTTGAGAATGCAGCGTGCCATGATAGATTTTGCCGAGATCCAAACCCCATCTGGCATTGTCAACTTGAAAATGCGCATCGGCATCCACAGTGGAAAATTCCTCACAGCTGAGATCGGCACACCGCGCCGCATGGAGCATGTGCTGCTTGGCAAGGATGTACAAAAAGCAAAGTTAACGGAAAGCAACGGCTTCAATGAACGCGTGAACGTTTCGCAAAGCGCATATGAACTGGCAAAAGATGATTTTCGTTTTGAAGAGGGCAATCCTGAATATCATCTTGTGATCGATGATCTAACGGCTTCAAATCTTGGTGATTACGAGATCACTCCAGTTGGACGCCGCATGGCAAGTAGTGTGCTTTTTGACCTGAAAGATAAAAAAGAAGTCTTGAATAATATTATCGAGCTTCTTAATTCGATCGAACCGCTTGCCAGTTATATCCCTGACCCAGTCCTCTCGATGTTGGTGGAAAGCGCAGCAGACCGCCGCATTCCGCCGGATTTCCTAAGCCCGACGATCATGTTCGTTAATTTTATCGGTCTGCCCGAATCTGCAGATCGTGTATTGCCAGGTGAAGAGCGAAAACTGGCAGCTAGTTTTTCCAAGGCTTTTTCTCTCATCAACGCTGCAGTGGAAGCTCGCGGTGGTGTACTCAAAAAGGTGACCTACCACCTGTCGGGTTCAGACATCGTCATCTATTTCGGCGTTCCTAATGCACATACCAATAATGAAATGCGTGCTGCTTCTGCAGCAGTTGCCATTCGCGAAATTGTAGAGGGTGTCAACGCCAAAGCACCCACAATTGGCGGCATCAAACCGGAAGTGTATTGCCAGATCGGCATCAACACGGGACCGGCATTCGTAGCTGAGATCGGCGATCCACGCGGTCGACGCGAATTCAATGTGTTGGGAGATACGGTCAACACGGCGGCTCGTTTGATGAATCGAGCTCAAAAGAATCAGATCATCATTGCAGAACCGGTTAAGCAAGCCATAGAATCCAAGTATGAGTGTTTATCCATTGGTGAAGTTCCCTTAAAGGGAAAGAGCAAACCGCTAAATTTATTTGAATTGGTCAGGAAGATACCGAAGGAAAATTAAAAGAACAGCGCCGCAAAATGCGGCGCTGTTCTTTTATTCCGATGATTCTGATTTTCTTTCAGACGGATTACCTTTTAATTTTTCATCCAGGGATGACCAGATCCCCGCCATAAGGGTACTACCTGCCTTACGACGCAAATTCACCTTGTAGATCGCCTTTTCCTTCTCTCCAATGCGGACCAGCCAGAATTGTTCTGTCAGGGTCTTAAGGGCTTCATCCAACTCGGCGCGTGTGATGCGGTCTTGTTCAGGCATACCATCCATCACTTCACACATACGTGGGTAACTCAACTGCAGTTCCCGCAGCATTACACGCATGATTTTTCTAAGAGAAGGCGGCAGTTTGGCGATGTCTAGTGGCGAAATACCGCCATCCTTCTGACTATCTTTAATTTCTTTATCCAGGCGATCAAAGAGTCCGGGCATGTCTACCTCGCTTACTTAGTACAACTCAGGCATGCTGATCGGCTCAGGCTGGGGTTCGCACTCGCCACACCAGATCACATTGGCAACGGCCAACCCTTTAGGGGTATTGTTCGCACCGACAAACATTGTAATGAACGTGGACATGGTCGCTGCATGATCTTTACAAACGAACCGACCACAAAACGCACAGGATGCTCTAGCTTCTTCTTCACAATGCCAGCATTTCATAATCTGCTCCTATTTCGCGTTCAAGATGTACGGAACGATATTTCTCAAAGCCTTCGACCATTCATGGTCTGGATATCGCAAGGAGAAAAGATCTTTGCTGGCATTTTCCGCCATATCAAATGAAAGCGGCAAAACGCTTGTAACAGGTGCCTGAAATTGCGCCTCAATATCTTTTTTGATCTCTGCAAAATTATATTTAGGCAGTGCCTTGTTCACCATCAGGAATAAGTTTGGTACATCCAGACTACGGGCCACATCCACGGTCACAGCTGTTCCTTGAAGGTCTTGATTATCAGGGCGCAGAATGATGATAAGAATATCAGATGTAGCAATGGATAACAGAGTCTCTTCGTTCAAACCGGGATGAGTATCGATGAAAAGGTAATCGAGATTAAATTCGGTAATGGCAGTTTGCAGACCTTCGTTCAGTTTGTTGAAATCGATGCCTTCATGAAGGATCTGACTGATGTCCTTGCCGTTGATGCTGGATGGGAACAAAAAGAGGTTCTTACCCGCTAATTGAGAGCGCCCCTCCCCTTCGCCGGTATTTTCACCCACCGGAAACCCTACTTCGCGAATGGATGCTTTTCCATGCAAAAAATCGTTCAAGGTCTTACCCATCTTATGCTCATCCAACCCAAAAAGCACATGAATACCCGGAGATTGAATATCAGTATCTACAACCCCAACACGTTTGCCCGTCATGGCAACTTGTGAAGCAAGATTTGCTGTTGTATTCGATTTACCCGTTCCGCCTCGAAATGAATGAATGGATACGATCTTACCTGCCATAACTCCTCCGTTTTCCTTTTACTGGTCTGAAGCGCGTTTCTGTCGCAGCGCTTTAGCCTGCTCTTTCAACTTGGTATAGAATTCCGAGCCAGTGATCTCATCAAACTCTTTCTTCCGGCGTTCCTGATCGATCTCGAACGTTAGGCGTTCCAATTCCTGTTTCAATGTTTCTTCACGTGCCTTTACTTTGCTGACCATCGAATAAAACGCTGAAAGCAATTGCGCCGCTTTATCATCATCGCTGCCTGCCCGGTTATTGAGAGGCTGGGTTAGATCAAGGAAGGAATAATCCCCTTCAGCAGTCTTTTGTGACCAATCAATTACTTTCTCAATATATGTCGTCGAAAATCTTAACCGATTTGAAAAACCACGCAGAATGCCTAAAGACACATCCAATCGCTGATTCAGAAGTTCAAAGAAAGCATCTTTTGTCAGCTCCAACGCCTCCACCTCATCCAGCGCAACCACCCCTGCTGAACGCGGACGTTCATCCACAAGTGCCAGTTCACCGATACTTTCACCGGGACCCACCTTGTTGATGATGATCTCATCTCCTTTGGCATCTGTCGTTACGATCTTGAGATGTCCTTCAAGGATGACAAAAAACGAATCAGCCGGGTCCCCCTTGCGCATCATGACATCCCCTACCTGGTATTTGCAAACCTCTGCTTTAGCCGCCACGGCAGCCAACGCTTCATCAGAAAGTTCTTTAAAAAATTCTGTTTCTTGAATCTTTTGGAGAATATCAACGCTCACTGATTCTCCTCCTCAGATTTAGATTGTTTGATCTTATTGGTCGCCATATCCCACAGACCGCCTCCCTTTTGACCTTTACCTGTCTCAGCGATACGAGTTTGGAGCACATCCCAAAGCTGGATGTCCTGCCCGAGGTACACCTCACGCACAAACATCATTGGGTACATTCCGATCTGGTTTCGCAGAACTTCCATTTCCTGGTAGAGCTTCTTGACAATATCTTCCACTTCCTTGCGTTTGGTGGGGCTGGGGGTGGCATCCAACAACTTGCGTTTGATACCCATTTCAACCTGCTTATACATGAGTTCCCGAACCAATGGAACTTTATCATCGCCAAAGCGTTCACGGAATGGCTCGATCAGTGTTTCCACCACTTTATCAATGCTGGTCACTGCACGGACCTCTTCTTTTGTCACCCGATCAGAAGCACCAAGTTTTTCACCCACCCAATTCTTTTGTTTGGTCATGCCAATTCTTATCACATACCATATCAACGCAGCACCAATGGCGCCATAAGAAATGGCAAAAGCAAGGAAGGTACCAGCATTAACCATGGTATTGAACACCCCATGGAAAAAGATCGCAAGGATATACCCGCCAAACACCACTAACAGCCCCCTCCTTTTATTCTCATCACCACGATAAAAAGCCAGGGATGTACCGATCAACCCGCTACTTGTTGCATGCATCAAGTTTGTGGAAAAAACACGAGCCAATGCAATGACTAAAGCTGAAGCGATATTTCCCTGCACATATTCTATATTCTCTATGATGGCAAAACCGATCCCCGCACCAAAGCCATATAAAGCGCCATCAACAACATAATTAAAGTCAGCGCGATTGACCAGATAGATCAGAATGATTGCTTTTAGAATTTCTTCAACAACTGGTGCCACATAACGAACCACTTGCCGCCATTCAAGCCAGCCCGAATTTGAAAATGCCGGGTTGATCTGAGCTGCCAGTAAATAAGCCAGGATGCCAAATACCAGGGTAATTATATTTCTGTTGAATTTTACTGTTTTATGCAGGTCAAAAGTTCGCAGTGCAAACAGAAAGATCACTGGTACAGTCAATGAAATGAATAATGAAACCACTAATATCATAGCAAAATAATACCTTATCTGGAAATGCCCTGCAAGGACGAAAACGCGGCTGCAATGTATTGCAGCCGCGTTCTTTTCATTTCAAGTCAGCACATTATTGTGCCATTTTGATTAGTACCCGCGGGAACCAGGTTCCTTGGAGGGTGACCACTGCGACCATTTGTCGGTCGCGGGGCTGAGGGTGATGCCATAAATATCACCACCACCTTGCCACCAAGTCGAATAGATGTTCGGGTTGCCTTCACGGTTCGAAGTGAAGGATACATCCGTTCCACCACAGTTCCAGGTCGGTGCTGAGTCCACACCACCGAAATCGGTCAGTTGGTACTCTTGGTTCGAAGTCAGGTCGAAGGTAAAGACATCTGTGTTTTCACCATATGTTACCTGATAGGCGAGACGGTCTCCTTCGGGTGACCAAGTTGCATTCTGAGCATCACCACCAGTGGTGATCTGCTTGAAGCCCTTGCCCTGAACATCAGAGACATACAGGTCCCAAGTACCACTCA
>VFQT010000659.1_pt1 | contig 48257 bp, 43 predicted proteins | sample 3512381 | NCBI WGS metagenome assembly VFQT01 (sample SAMN10412376, study PRJNA504923) | tailings metagenome | isolation source: Relicate 2 Philex TSF3 active mining site | place: Philippines: Tuba, Benguet | collected 2017-08-29 | reverse complement strand
CCGTCGTGGCCGTCGCCGTGGGGCGAGGGGCGACCCGGCTGGCACAGCGAATGCGTGGTGATGAGTCTCGAGTTGCTCGGCGAGGGTTTCGATCTCCACTGCGGTGGAGCCGACTTGCGATTCCCGCACCACGAGAACGAACGAGCCCAGGCCGTCGCGCTCGGCAAGACGTTCGCGAACCATTGGATGCACAACGGTTTCGTCGTCGATGTCGAGGGCGAGAAGATGTCGAAGAGTCTCGGCAACGTGGCCAATCTTCTCGATCTGCTCGACCAGTACGACGCCCGCGCCTACCGGTTGCTCCTGTTGCAGACGCACTACCGCTCGCCTGTGCGTGTCGGTCTCGACACTCTCGAGGCGGCCGTCGCATCGCTCGCGGGGTTGGATGCATTCGCTGCACGCACTGCTGCCACGGCCGGCGCCGAGCCTGACTCGGACGTGATCGAGAAGTTCCGTGCCGTCATGGACGACGACCTCGACACCGTGGCTGCGATGGCACTCGTGTTCGACACGGTGCGCGCGGCGAACACAGCTGCCGATGCAGGCGACTCCGTTCGTGTCGCATCGTTGCGCGCGGCGGCACTCGAGATGATGGGTGCCGTCGGACTCGACGTGAAGCAACTCGACGACGTCGATGCCGACACACTCGCAAAGGCCACCGCACTCGACGCCGCGCGAGCAGCAAAAGATTTCGCCACCGCCGACAGGCTCCGTGCCGAACTGCACGAGGCGGGGTGGACGGTGGAGACCACCAAAGAGGGCACCAGAGTTCGCCGTGGTTGATCAGTCCGTGGCGGGGCGTACGCGCGCGCCGTTGCCGAAGGGTTTCTGGCCGATCTGGACGACCGTTGCTCTCGACCTCGTCGGGTTCGGCATGGTGGTGCCGATCCTCGGCCGCTACGCCGAACGTTTCGGCGCCGGCGGCATCGAAGTGGGCCTCATGTTCGCGTCGTTCTCGGTCGCCCAAATGGTGTTCGCGCCGGTGCTCGGGCGACTCTCAGATCGCATCGGCCGCAAACCGGTGATCATCGTTTCGTTGCTTGGAACGGCCATCGGCAGTTTCGTGACCGGTGCAGCCGGAGCACTGTGGGTGTTGTTCCTCGGGCGCATCATCGACGGCGCATCGGGTGCATCCGTTGCCGTCGCACAGGGTGCGATCGCCGACATCAGCACACCCGAGGAGCGCCCGCGTCTCATGGGGCTCCTTGGTGCGGCGTTCGGGCTCGGCTTCGTGCTCGGTCCGGTGATCGGCGGTCTCGCCGCACTCGGTGGTCCGCACGTGCCGTTCTATCTGGCGGGCACGGTGGCGCTCGCCAACGCGGCCGCGGCCGCCATCAGACTTCCAGAGACCAAGGCGACGGCGACCGCATCTGGTGATCGTCGATCGGGAGTGCTGTCGGTACCGAAGTCGAAGGTGCAGTTGCGCTTCGCGCTGATGGCGCTGATCGCGTCGCTCGGGTTCTCCGGGTTCGAGGCGACATTCTCGTTGTTCGGTGAGCGTCGCTTCGGTCTCACCGAATCGTCGACGGCACTGGTCTTCCTGGCAGTCGGTGTTGCGCTCGTCGCGGTGCAGGGTCTCGCGATCGGGCCGCTCACTCGACGTCTCGGCTCCTGGAAGTTGTTGTTGGGCGGCTTGCTCACGACGGCCGCGGGTCTCTCGTTGCTCTCGACTGCCACGGTGATCCCGGTCTTGCTCGTTGCTGTCGTGGTGATCGCCTTCGGCCAGGGTGTCTCGTCTCCGTCGGTCACGTCGATCGTCACCGAACTGGTGCCACCTGAAAGGCGCGGTGAAGCCCTCGGCTACCAGCAGAGTGCCGGGGCGCTCGGACGTATCACCGGCCCGATCATCGGCGGAGCCATTTTCGACGGGTTGAACGAAGGTGCGCCATACCTCATCAGCGCGGCGTTGTTCGTGGCCGCGTTCTTCCTCGTGCGAACGGTGAGGCCGGTCAGCCGAGCTGTTTGACCAACGCCACCGTCACACCCGTGGTGGTGGCGTGCACTGCGAGAATGAAACCGATCAGACGCCACGTCTGACGGTTCATCGCCTCGCTGATTTCCGCCCTCAACGTCTCGACGGCGAGTGTCACATCGTGGCGGGTGGCGAGGTCACCCCACCCGCTCGGTGGTAGGTGATCCATCAGTGTTCCGGCGGCGTTGCTGCCCATAGTGGCCTCCAATGCGCTGTAGAGCTCGCGATGGGCGTTGTCGTTGGTCGGCATGGTATCCCTCCTCGGAATCGCTGTTCATGTGTGATCGTCGAACGGGAACAGGACGCATATTCCGGCGTTTGGTGGCAGGGGGTTACCCGCCGGTAGTTTTTCGCCCATGGCTGAGTTCTCCCTCCACCTCACAGATGACCAACTGCAGATCAAGGACTGGATCCACGAGTTCGCGAAAGACGTGATGCGTCCCGCCGCGCAGGAGTGGGACGACCGCGAAGAGTTCCCGTGGCCGGTCGTGCAAGAAGCCGCAAAGATCGGTCTCTACGGCATCGACTTCATGATGAACGCAATGGGTGACCCGAGCGGACTCACGCTTCCGGTTGCGATCGAAGAGATCTTCTGGGGTGACGCCGGTCTCGGCATGGCGATCATGGGATCAGGTCTCGCGGCCGCCGGTATCACCGGCAACGGCACGCCCGAGCAGATCATCGAGTGGGTGCCGCAGTGTTACGGCACTGCCGACGACGTGAAGCTGGGCGCATTCTGCGTGAGCGAACCCGACGCCGGCTCCGACGTCTCGTCGTTGCGCACGCGCGCCGTCTACGACGAAGCGAACGACGAATGGGTGCTGAACGGCACGAAGGCATGGATCACCAATGGTGGTATCGCCGACGTCCACGTGATCGTGGCGGCGGTCGACCCGGAACTTCGCGGTCGCGGTCAGGCCTCGTTCGTCGTGCCGCCCGGCACCAAGGGTCTCAGCCAGGGCCAGAAGTACAAGAAGCACGGCATCAAGGCTTCGCACACGGCAGAAGTGGTGCTCGACGACGTGCGCATTCCGGGTCGTTGCTTGCTCGGCGGCAAGGAGAAGCTCGACGCGAAACTCGCTCGTGCGCGCGAGGCCGGTCGCACCGGTGAAGCACAGCCCGCTATGAAGACGTTCGAGGCGACCCGGCCGGCTGTTGGTGCGCAGGCTCTCGGCATCGCACGCGCGGCGTACGAGATCGCGCTCGACTACGCCAAGGAGCGTGTCGCGTTCGGCAAGCCGATCATCATGAACCAGGCGATCGCGTTCAAGCTCGCCAACATGATCACCCAGATCGACGCCGCACGGTTGCTGATCTGGCGTGCGGCGTGGCTCGGTCGCAACGGTGGCTTCACGAACGCCGAAGGTTCGATGTCGAAGTACTACGCATCGGAGATGGCGGTGAAGGTCACCGAAGAAGCGATCCAGATTCTCGGTGGCTACGGCTACACGCGCGAGTACGACGTGGAGCGCATGCACCGAGACGCCAAGATCCACACGATCTTCGAGGGCACGAGCGAGATCCAGCAGCTGGTCATCGCGAGAGCGATCTCCGGCCTCCGCGTGGAGTAGTTGTCTTAATCCTCTCTTACTACGACGGTGGAAACCTGGTATGTCGGGGATCGAAAAAATCGTGGGCATCTAGCGGCTCGGTGAGAGCGACTCCCCGAGCGCCTATTGGATGACGAGATCTGTGACCGAGCGCCTGGAAGCAGTCGATCAGATTCGCAAAGAATTCCACGGCTGGACCGATGAATCTGAACCGCGACTTCAAGGAGTTTGTCGAGTCACTCATCGCTCATGACGTTCGGTTTCTGATCGTCGGGGGCTATGCGGTTGCAGCGCACGGTCATCCTCGCTGCTCCGATGAAGTGACATTCTCACGACTGCGTCGGGGCTCAATCTTTAAGACGTGTACGACCGTCACATTCTTGTCGCAGTTGACGGTCCGACAGCCGGGCCTGTGGCCAGACGAGCCTTAGCACGAACTTCCCATGACTGGTAGGGGTCAGGGTCGAAAGTCATCGACCAACTCTGTGCCAAGATTTAGGGCAGTGTTCTGTCCCAAGAAGTGAGCATGGATCGCAATGCTCGTCAGATGAAAAGATTTGGCGTGGGCCTCGGAACCGCTTTCGTTCTGGTCGTTGCGGCTGCGTGCGGCGGTGGTGGCGGAACCGACGAAGCAGCCGACACGACCGTTGTCGAGAGCTCGACGTCGGTGTTGGTGAAGAACAAGCCGCTGAACAACTGCGTGAGCGTGATCAGTGGCGACCGTCCTTCGGCGGGAGTCACCATCTCTCGCTGCATTCCGTCGACCACGATCAGACCACCCAAGAAGCCCTGACCGTTCGACGGTCTCAGGTGGTTGCCGCCGACTCGTCGTTGCGGCGGCGACGCAATGCGGTCGGGATCAACAGACCGATCAACACGGCGATGCTCACCGGCACGATGATCAGCCATCGCGTCACGGTGCTCGTCGACGTGGCTGCTCCGAAGTTGATGCCGAGGCTGAGCACGATGTCTTGACCGGTGTTGGTGTTTCCCTTCAGCACGAGGCGGTGCGCGCCAGCCTCGATGCCTGCCGGTAGTTCGAAGTTGTTCGAGAAGCGACCAGACGAATCTCCAGTCACTGTTCCGAGCAGTCGGGGAGTGGAGAACATCCACACCTCGACGTCTTCGTCCGGTTCGTAGCCGGCCGCTTCGACCACGATTCGGTCGCTTTCCTCGAGGCGCAACGAGCCATCGGCATCGAGCGAGATCCGCGTTCCCTCCGGTGAGAGACCCGAGATGGTGGCCGAGATTCCTCCGCCCGAGACGACGAATGCATTGTCGAGACGGGAGATGTCGACCGGGATGCTCTCGCCGTTCATGGTCGCTGCGCCCTCGCCGGCATCTGCGTCCGGCGCGTCAGGTGCGGGCACAGACGTGGTGGTCGTCGTGGTCGCGGGAGTCGTCGAGGTGGGAGCGACCGCGTTCGAGATCGGTGCAGAGCGGGTGGCTGTGTTCGATCGCGACGGAGCGGTCTCGGTTGCTTCGACGTCGGAGACAGACCCTGGTCCCGTGGCCGATGTGGTTGTCGGTGTCGCCGAGGCAATCTGAGTTGCGGCGGCCGTCGTCGTTGACGGTGACACAGTCGTTGTCGTGGTGGTCGTGGGAGGTGCGTTGGTGATGGCGAGCAAGAACGTGGCGGTCGACGTGCCTCCCGAATTGGTGGCGGTCACCGTGTACGACGTGGATGCCTGTGTCGCTGTCGGCGTGCCGCTGATGAGTCCCGTCGACGAATTGAACGACAGGCCCGACGGGAGCGCCGGCGAGATGGAGTACGACCGCGCCGGGCCGCCGGAGTTCGTGATCGTGTAGAGCGACGACACGGGGTTGCCGACGGTGGCCGCGCCCGACGACGAACTCAGCGAGATGTTCGGTGCCGGAGTGACCATGCCCCAGGCGATGTTGCGTGAGGCCTGCCCCGCGGGGAGGTTGAGGGTCGAGATTGAACTGTCACTCAGTTGCACGATCGTCAACGTCGCGCAACCGTTCGTGAGCGCGTAGAGATGGGTGCCGGCCGGGTTGAGCGAAATGCCACACTCACCCGTGCTCACCGCGTACGAGGCGACTTCGGTGCCATTCGACGCATCGAGCTTCTTGACCACCGTGCCGGTCGCAACATAAACGTCATCGCCATCTGCGCTGACGGTGACCGGAGAGTTGGTGCCGATCGGCCACGACATGATGACGGTGTCGGTCGTCGTGTCGATCACGTTGATCTTGCCGTTCGAACCGACGTACACACGGTTACCGGTCGGGGCTGCGACCGTCCATCCGGGCGACGACATGTCGGGACTGGTGATCGTTGCGACAGGTGCGCCCGTCGCGGTGTCGAGAACGTCGACCTGGTGGTAAGTGGCGACGGGGTTCGAGCAACTTCCTTGGTAGGGGATGTACAGCTTTGAACCGTCTTGCGAAGTCGCAATCGACCATTGGGTCGAATACGGGCGGTAACACGGAGAGAGAACACCCCACACGCTCGTTCCGTCAGAGACGCGGTAAGCGTTCCGATAGTACGCCGAGGTGGTGTAGATGAACTGGCTGTCGGGGCTGAACGCGGCCGCTGTCGCACTCCACCCCAGCCGCGTGTAGTTGTTGGTCGAGGTGTCAATGACGACACCGTTCAACTGACACGTCGCGGTCTGGAACACCCGCGTTCCGTCAGGGGTGCCGTATGCGGTCATGCGGTTGCAGCGCCAGTTCGAGTCGTTGCTCAGCGGCCCGATCGTGGTGCTGAGGGTCTTCGTGTCGTCATCGACGACGTTCACGTGGTGACCGGTTCCGCCGCCGAGGTACGCGTACGTCGGTATCGCGACCGCCTCAGAGCGAGGTGCATCGGGTGCCGCGAAGACCAATGCGGCTACTACTGCGGCCGAAGTCAGTATTCGAACAAAACGGGATTTCGGCGGCGTTGTCATGATCGGGGCACCTCAACAGTCAGCGACTCTTTTGTTGCACCCAAATCTACACTTCGGAAGTCGTTGACTACCGAACAGACATTCCGGGGACGTTCCGTAGTGAAGGAATTCTGCACAGTTCATTACTGGAACTGACCAAACAACCGTCGAGAGCGGCCCAGTAGGGAGGCTTCCTCGGCAACGCCTTATCCTGCTACTTTCAGTTGTCTACAACGATGACATCGTGAAGGAGCACAGCGATGACAGTTATGGAGACTTCACAGAGCCGGTCCAACCGTTTCGTGTCCCTTGTACTTGGGTGTGTCGCCGCATTGATAGTCGGTGGTGGGCTGTCATTGCCTCAACCAGCAGCTGTTGCGGCGCTCGATGCAACGTATGTACCGCGATTGATCGCAGGGGGTGGCGTGCTCGGACACGGCGCAAACGGTGACCTCGCTGCGTGTCCGACTGCACCAGGATGTGCCGGACAATCGCCAGGTCGCATCATTTATCCGCTCGGTATGGCGATACACCCGGTGAGCGGTGAGTTCTTCTTCAGCCAAGGTGCACAAGAAAACAATGCTGACTTGAACGATCAATTCGCCAGCATCAGGCGAATCCTGCCCGATGGAACGCTCCAGACAGTTGTCGGAAATGGTGGGCAGTCCGACAAGTGCACCTCCAGTTGTGACGGTGCGGTCAACACGTCTGTGCAGCAGTTGAGGAATCCGGGGCACATGGTCTTCAACTCGGCGGGAACGAAGTTGTTCGTACTCGACGGTTTCAACGGAGTTCGGGAGGTCACATTCGCCGGCATCCCCGCTGTGCCGGCAACGATCGCAACCCTCACGCACACTCAGATTCCAGGAAGCATCAACTCGATGGCGCAGGTCGTCCACAACGGCGGATTGGCGATCGACTCCACCGGGGCGTTGTACTTCGGCGGTCGAGTTCTCGACCAGTCGCTGTCAACTCTTCTCCGCCTCTCGGTGTTCAAGCGGACTGCCGCTGGTGTCGTCACCGAGGTGGTCTCCTCCAACAGTGCCGCGTCAGGCGCACCGACGCAGAAACAGGGTTCAAGTCAGTTCTCGGGCCCACGTGACATAAAGGTCGTGGGAGACGACCTTTATGTTCTGTACGACAACAAGTTGATCCGCACAGATCTCTCGGGAAATCTCGAAGCGGAATACACCTTGACAGACGAGGCACGTTCGGTGGCGGTCATCGGTTCCACTGTCTATGTGGGTCTGACCACAGGTGGCCGAGTCGTCTCGTTCCCCGACAGTGCACCGAATGCAACTGCTGTCTCGCCGACCCAGACCGTGCGATTCGGCACGGCCGGAAACGAGACGTTCGCCATCGGCAACACGCAGGCATCCATCGAGTTGACTGGCCCTCGTTCGATGATGGTGTACAACGGTTCGCTCTACATCTCGGACATGAAGCCCATGTTCTCGGCGATCATCGGTATCGAGACGCCACCCGATGTCACCGCCCCAGTGCTTCAGTCGGCAGTTCTCGGATCGTCCGGCACGAGCATCGCGCTCACGTACGACGAATCCCTCAAGACGACGAGCGTGCCAGCGGTCGGCGACTTCGTCGTGTCGCGTGGTGCGACCGCGTTGACGGTCTCGTCGGTCTCGGTGTCGGGATCAGTCGTCACGATCTCGTTGGGCGGGTCAGCGGTCGATTCGTCTGCAACCGTGACGATCTCGTACACCCCGGGGACCAACCCGATCGAGGATCTTGCGGGCAATGACGCCGTCGCATTGTCGTCGAGATCGGTGACCAACTCCTCGACGGTCACGACCACCACGACAACCACATCGACCACCGTGCCGGTGACGACCACGACTGCACCGGCTGCGGTCGCCACCTCCGAGGCGGCACCGACCCTGGTGACCTCGGCCAATCAGGCAGAACTCGTGGCTGAACCGGGTGAAGCAGTCGCGCTCATCAACGGCCAGAAGGTCGCGGTCGAGACCGTCAAGGTCGAGCCCGATGCGACTCCGGCTCAGCAGCTGGCCACCGCCAAGGCGATCGTGAACGAGATCGCGAGTGTCATTCCGGCAGGGGAGAAGAACCCGGTTGCTGTTGTCGAGACAGACGAGGGTGCAGAACTCTCCGGCCTCATCGTGAACCCTGAAGACCCGAATGAACCGTTGAATGTGCCCGTCGAGTCGGTCACTCTCGTCGATGCGGGCAACACGAAGGTGTTGATCTCGGCACTGCACCAGACGAACCTTCCTGCAGAGATCGACCCTGGCGGTGTGATCGAGGTGACAAGAGGTGGTTTGGTGGCTGCGAAGGCCTACGGACTGCCAGGCTCGGAGACCGGCGAGATCGTTCTCATGTCGACACCACGTCTCCTGAAGACGTTCACCGTCGACGCCAACGGTTCCTACAGCGGACAGGTGCCGCTGCCGAAGAAGATCGCCTTCGGAACCCACACCGTGGTGATGGCGACGAAGAGCGCGAAGGTCAGCCTCGGTATCAAACTGGTGCGCACCAGGATGCAGTTCCGCATCAAGCGCACCATCGGCACGACGATCTTCCGCAACCGTGCCCGCATCGTGAAGAACGGTGGTGGCAAGGTGACGATCAGGAGTTCCGGTCGTTGCCGTGCGACCGCCACGCGCGTGAAGATGTCATCGAAGCCTGGAGCCTGTTACATCACCGTGCGCCAGGCGGCCAAGGGCAAGAACAAGGCCATCAACGTGCGGTTCACCGTGCAAGTGGTGAAGAAAGTCATCAAGCCGAAGGCTCGCACGAAGAAGTAGGTCGACGTGGTGGCTCGGCGCGTGCCGGGCCGCCACGTTCACCGGGTGGACGGCACATCCTCTCGGTACGGTGCCCTCCATGGCGCCTCGTACCGTTCCTCCCTCGACAACCCCAGGAGACGTCGAGTGGGAACCCGCACTCGGTACCTATGGCTGGGTCTGGGTGATGCTCGGGCTGATCGTCGTGGTGGGCGGGTTCAAGTACCGCCGCTACCGGCGCGACAAAGAAGAGTCGCGCCGGCGTTTCGAGGCGTTGTGGAAGAGGCGTCCCGACGAGTCCGACGAGCAGTTCCACCGCCGTGTCGTCGAGGAGCAGAACGAACTACGCCGCCGACGGGCAACCGAGAGGGGTTCCTCGCCTCGCTACCGGTCGCCGGGGCGTTCATCACAGAGTCGACGTCGGGACTTCGACCCGCCCGGCGGGTGGGGAGCAACCGGTCCCGACATGGGATGACGTGTCTCGTCAGCGGGCGCCGGCGCGTTGGTAGAGCCGCGTGGCGATCGGCGCGAACACCACGATGAGTGCCACTGCCCAGATCATCGAATAGAGAAGGCTGTTCTGCAACGGCCACGCGCTCGGCTCGGGCGTCCCGGCCGGAATGTTCCCGAACCGTACGCGCACGGCGTGTGTGAGTGTCGAGATCGGGTTCCACTCTGCGATCGTGCGCAGTCCACCAGGAAGGTTGTCCGACGGCACGAACGTGTTCGCAATGAATGTCATCGGGAACAACACCATGAACGACGCGTTGTTCACGACCTCGGGCGTGGGCACCACCAGACCGATGCAGGCCATGACCCACGAGAACGCGTAGGCGAAGAACAGCAGGAGCGCATACCCGGCGACGGCGTCGAGGAACGATCCGCGGATGCGCCAACCCACTGCGAGTCCGGCGAGCGACATCATCACGATCGACAGCGCGTTGTAGATCACGTCGCTTGCGGTTCGCCCCGCCACGACGGCCGAGCGCGACATGGGCAGCGACCGGAAACGGTTGATGAGACCCTTCTGCAGGTCTTCGGCGAGACCGGCGCCCGTGAACGTCGCCCCGAACACGACCGTCTGGGCGAAGATGCCCGCGATCAGGAACTCGCGGTAGCTGCCTCCCGGAATGTCGATCGACCCACCGAACACGTAGGCGAACAACAACACGAACATGAGCGGCTGGATCAGCACGAACACCATCACGTCGGGCACGCGCTTGATTCGGATCATGTTCCTCTTCGCCACGACCATGGCGTCCCGCAGGGTGTTCACTTCGTCTCCTCGTCGGTCGTGGCCTCGTGGCCGGTGAGCTCCATGAACACGTCGTCGAGAGTCGGGCGGCGGAGTCCGATGTCGACGATCTCGATGCCTGCTTCTTCCAGTGAACGCAACACCGAGCTGAGTGCTTCGACACCGTTCGCGACGGGTGCCGACACTTCGCCGTCGTCTGCGTGGACACGAAGCGACCCGGTTGCGACGCGGGAGAGGATCTGTTCGGTGGTGGGAACCTGGACTGCACTCCGCACGCGTACGTCGAGGTGCTCACCGCCGACGCGACGCTTCAACTCATCTGCTGTTCCACGAGCAATGGCACGGCCGTGGTCGATCACGACGATCTCGTCTGCGAGTTGGTCGGCTTCTTCGAGGTACTGGGTGGTGAGAAGGACGGTGGTGCCCTTGCCCACGCGCTCGCGGATGGTCTCCCACAGTTCACCGCGGCTGCGCGGGTCGAGACCCGTCGTCGGTTCGTCGAGGAACAGCACCGGTGGGTCGGCGATCAGTGCACCGGCGAGGTCGATGCGTCGCCTCATGCCGCCGGAGAACGTCTTCAGCGGTCGGTTCGCCGCGTCGTCGAGACGGAACTGCTCGAGCAGTGTCGCGGCTCGGCTGCGCGCCTCGCGCCGGGTCATGCCGTAGAGGCGGCCGATCATCTCGAGGTTCTCGGTTGCGGTCAGGTTCTCGTCGACGGCCGCGTACTGACCCGAGAGGCCGATGCGCGACCGTACGCCCTTCGGGTCGGCGAGAACATCGACGCCCGCCACGGTGGCGGTACCCGAGTCGGGGGAGACGAGCGTGGTGAGAATCGACACGGCGGTGGTCTTGCCGGCGCCGTTCGGGCCGAGCAAGCCGAGCACCGTTCCGCCGGCGACGTCGAGATCGAGACCGTCGAGGGCGGTCACCGAGCCGTACCTCTTCACGAGGCCCCGGGCCCGGACGGTGGTGTCAGTGAGGGGAAAAGTCATGGGTTGTCGAGTGTAACGACGGTCAGCACAGTCACACGAGGACTGCGACGAAAAAGTTGCGCACGCAAGTATTATGTCGTCATGTCAACGATGCCCGCCGTCTTCGTCGGCCACGGAAGTCCGATGAATGCGATCCATTCGAACCGCCACACCATGTCGTGGTCAGATTTTGTGAGTGGTCTCGACTCGCCCCGCGCAATTCTTGCGATTTCGGCTCATTGGCACGTGCCCGCTGTTGCGGTGACGGCGATGCCTTCGCCGCGCACCATCCACGACTTCTCGGGTTTTCCCGACGAACTCTTCCGGGTGCAGTACCCCGCGCCCGGGTCGCCCGAACTCGCCGAACGGGTCGCAGAGTTGCTCTCACCCGAACCCGTGGTGCGCGACGGGGAGAAGTGGGGTCTCGACCACGGCACCTGGTCGGTTCTCGTGCACATGTTTCCCGACGCCGACATCCCTGTCGTGCAGTTGTCGATCGATGCACGCAAGTCGTTCGCCGAACATCTCGCGATCGGTCGCGCACTCGCACCGCTGCGCGAGGAAGGAGTGCTCATCGTCGGCAGCGGCAACATGGTGCACAACCTCTCCATGATCGACTGGCACCGTGAGGAAAGCGGCTTCGAGTGGGCCGAAGACTTCGATCGATGGACGAGAGAAGTGCTCGGCACGAACCCTGCGTCGCTCATCGACGCGGTCTCGCACCCCGCCTATGCCAGTGCGGTTCCGACCGACGAGCACTTTCTCCCTGCGGTGTACATCGCCGGCGTGGCCGATGCGATCGGTTCGACGGGTCGTGTGATCACCGGTGGGTGCACCATGGGATCGCTCTCGATGACGAGTTTCGCAGTCGGCTGAGGGTCTCTGGTCTGGTCACTTGACCGCAGCGAAACGGTCGGCGACGTCACTCCAGTCGATCACGTTCCAGATCGCGGTCGCGTAGTCGGCGCGACGGTTCTCGTACTGCAGGTAATACGCGTGCTCCCATGCATCGATTGCCAACAGCGGTCTCGCTGACCGAACGGAGAGGTCTTGGTGGTTCTCGGCCTGTTCGACGATCAACCGGTTCCCGATCGTGTCCCAACTCAACAACGCCCAGCCGGATCCCTGGACGCTCGTGACCGCGGCGGTCATGTGAGCGGCGAACGACGGAAAGTCACCGAAATGTTCTCCGATCGCCTCCGCGAGGTCGCCGTCGGGTTCGCCGCCGCCGTCGGGCGAGAGGTTCCTCCAGTAGAGCGAATGCAGCAAGTGGCCCGACACATGAAACGCCAGCGACTTCTCGAGCCCGGTCAACGGCGAAAAATCACGATGATCTCTCGCATCTGCGAGCCGTTCCAACGTCTGGTTCGATCCATCGACATAGGCCTGGTGATGCTTCGAGTGGTGCAATTCGACAATTCGTGCCGACAGGTGCGGCTCGAGAGCCGAGTAGTCGTAGTCGAGTTCGGGGAGCACGTACGTGGACATGCACCGACTCTGCTCGGCTTCGCACTGAGGTCATTCGATGATTGCGTCACTTCTGGTGACGCAATCATCACTCGTGTGACTCGCCGGGACGTGCGGGGAGGAACACGAGAGCGGCGATCGACCCGAGGAACGCCGCCACGGCGACCACCGTGCACGCGACGGAGAAGCCGTTCACAAATGCGTCACTGACGGCTGCAAGTACCTGCGGTTGGGCGGCGCTCGGCGAACCCTGGACGACCGCGTAGGCCGCGCCGACTGATTCTTTCGCGGCGTCGTACAACCCGGGGGGGAGCGATTCGACGAGGCCGGGGAGACGGCCGAAGTTGTCCTCGATCGCTGGTGTGTAGAGGCTCACGAACACCGACCCAGTGACCGCCACCCCGAGCGTTCCGCCCACTTCGCGTGAGATGTCGTTCACCGCAGAGCCGACACCGGCCTTGTTGCGGGGGAGCGACCCCATCACCGCATCGGTGCTCGGCGACGTCACGAGTGAGAGTCCGTTCGCGATGAGAACCATCGAGAACACGACGGGGCCGAAGTATGCAGAGCCTTCGTCGAGTCGACTCGCGACGACGAATCCGATCGACATGTTGAGAAGCCCGAGAGAGACGACGCGCTTGGTGCCCCATCGCAGAGCTGCGCGGGCGGCCAGAGGTGCAGTGACGCCGGCACCGATCGCGAATGGGAGTGTGCGGATACCTGATTCGAGCGGGTCGTAACCGCGCACGAACTGGAAGTACTGGGTCACGAGGAAGGTGAAGCCGAACAACGCGAGGAAGGCGATGCCGATCGAACCCGTTGCGGCACTGAAACGGGCGTTCTTGAAGAAGCCGAGTTCGAGCAGTGGTTCCTCGCGTCGGTTCTCGTGCAGAACGAAGGCAACGAGGAAGAGCACCGCGAGAGCGAAGCCCGCGTTCGAGGAGAGACTGCCCCAGCCCCAATGCGGCGACTCGATGACCGTGAACACCAGCGCACCGATCGCTGCGATCGACAGCAGCACTCCGATGACGTCGAAGCGTCCGTGCGAGGTGTCACGAGACTCGGGAACGAGGAAATGGCCGGCAACGAGAGCGACCGCCACGATCGGCACGTTGATGAGGAACACCGATCCCCACCAGAAGTGCTCGAGCAGGAACCCTCCAGCGACCGGCCCGAACGCCACCGCCATGCCCGAGACTGCCGACCACAAACCGATTGCCTTCGCTCGTTCCACCGGGTCGGTGAACAAGTTCGTGATGATCGCCAGTGTCGCGGGGAACACGAGTGCGGCGCCGATGCCCATCGCACCACGCCAGATGATCAACCCGCTGCTCGAGTCGGCGAATGCGCCGAACGCACTGAACACCGCGAAGAGAACGAGACCGATCTGCATTGCTCGCTTTCGTCCGATGCGGTCGCCGATGCCGCCACCGGCGAGCAGGAGACCTGCGAACACGAGCGCGTATGCATCGACGATCCACTGCAGCGACGTCGTCGAGGCGTCGAGTTCGCGTTGCAGGGTGGGGAGTGCGACGTTGATGATGAGGTTGTCGACCACCACCATGAAGACGCTCCCGCTGAGGACGGCGAGCACCCACCAGCGTCGTTCGTAGGCGCGTTGAGCGGCAGATGTTCTGGCGGGGTGACCGTGGTGCGTGGTATCCATACTTGACGATGTCTAGTGGACGTTCTTGACAATGTCAAGAAGTACGCTTCGGGCGTGGACATGAAACGCCAGGTGCTCGACGCCGCGCTCGAGATCATCGCCACCGACGGCCCCGATCAGGTGTCGATGCGCGAAGTTGCCCGCCGCTCGGGGGTCAGTCACCAAGCTCCGTACCACCACTTCGGGGATCGAGCCGGAATCTTCGCCGCAATCGCCGAAGAAGGGTTCACGTTGCTCGCCGCCGAGTTCTCGAAGGTGCTGGCCGAGAGCGCGAGGCCGGCACGCGGTTGTTTCGAGGCCTACCTCTCGATGGCGATCACCAGGCCGGGTCATTTCAAGGTCATGTTCCGCAACGACCTGTGCGGCATGGAGTCGCACCCGTCGACGCGCGCTGCGGCCGACCACGGATACAACGAATTGCTGCGCATGGTGGAACGCACGATCGGCCGACCCGCCGGCGACAACGACGCGGTGACGTGGGCGTCGCTCCTGTGGTCGACCGCGCACGGTTTCGCCACACTCATTCTCGACGGGCCGCTCGTGGCGAAACTCCCGCCGGGTCTTTCGGTGGAGAAGCACATCGAGGATGTCGTCGACCTGATGACCGAGATGGTGGAGAATCAAGGCCAGCGGATGGGGCTCGTTCCGGTCCGCTGACCGACGACGACGGAGGACATCGTGGAGATCCAGACGAGACAAGGCCCTGCATTCGGTGTTGCTCGGGTGACGCTGTTGCCGAACGAGTCTGTGCGTGCCGAGAGCGGCGCAATGATGGCGATGTCGGCCGGTGTGTCGCTCTCGTCGCGCGCCGAGGGCGGCGTGTTGAAGAGTCTGAAGCGCGCTGCGCTCGGCGGCGAGTCGTTCTTCGTCTCCACGTACACCGCACCTGCACAGGGCGGTTGGGTCGACATTGCGGCCCGTCTGCCTGGTGATCTCACCGTGCTCGAGGTGTCGGCGTCGAATCCGTTGTTCGTGTCGAAAGGCTCGTGGTTGGCGAACGATTTCGGGATCGCGATCGACGCCAAGTGGGGTGGGTTCAAGAACCTCTTCGGCTCGGAAGGTGCGTTCATATTGCGCGCCGACGGCGACGGCAAGATGGTGATCGGGTGTTACGGGGCGCTCGAAGTGGTCGATCTCGCACCTGGCGAGACGTTCTCGGTCGACACCGGGCACATGGTGGCGTACCAGTCGTCGGTGACGATGAACCTGCGCACCGCAGCCGGAGGCGTGGTGCAGTCGTTCAAGAGCGGCGAGGGCTTCGTGTTCGACTTCACCGGCCCGGGAAAAGTGTGGGTGCAGACCCGCAACCCGAACGAGTTGCTCGGCTGGATACAGGCGGCTCTCGGCACCTCGAACAGCGGCGCTGGAGGCGGAGGTCTCGGTGCGCTCGGCGGCATCTTCTCGCGCGACTGACCGGTACTGCTCGACCACACACCGATGACCGTCGCGGTCGTACGCTCTCCCTGTGCCTGCGATGTTGACCGACGACCAACGCCGTGAACTGAAGGAGCGGTACCGCGCCGAGCGCGACAAGCGCCTGCGCCCCGACGGCAACGACCAGTACCTCGAGCCGAGTGGACGCTTCGCCGGCCTTCTCGACGATCCCTGGACCACGCCGACACCGCGTGACCCGGTACACGACGACGTCACCGTTCTCGTGATCGGTGCAGGCTTCGCAGGACTCGTGACTGCCGCGCGACTCAAGCAGGCGGGAATCGACGACGTGAGGCTCGTCGACAAGGCAGGCGACGTCGGAGGTGTCTGGTACTGGAACCGGTACCCGGGAGCGATGTGCGACACCGCGGCGATGATCTACCTGCCGCTCATGGAAGAGGTGGGCACCGTTCCGTCGGCGAAGTACGTGCCGGCACCGGAGATCTTTGCCCATGCACAGCGCATTGCCCGCACATTCGGTCTCTACGAGAAGGCACTGTTGTCGACGGGTATCGCGTCGGTCGAGTGGGACGACGCCGACGCACGATGGATCGTTCGTACCGACCGTGGCGACGTGCTTCGCGTGCGGCACCTGTGCATGGGAACCGGTCCCTTGCACCGGCCGAAACTCCCGGGTATTCCGGGTCTGCACGACTTCGAAGGCCACGCGTTCCACACGAGCCGCTGGGACTGGTCGTACACCGGTGGTGACCCGGAGGGAGCGATCATGACCGGCCTCGCCGACAAGCGTGTCGGCATCATCGGCACCGGCGCCACCGCGGTGCAGTGCATTCCCCATCTCGGGCGTTCGGCGAAGGAGCTCTTCGTCTTCCAGCGCACGCCGTCTGCGATCGACGAACGGAACAACCATCCGATCGACCCCGAGTGGTTCGCCGCGCTCGAGCCGGGGTGGCAACGGAAGTGGATGATGAACTTCACGATCCTCCAGACCATGGGGTTCGCAGAAGACGATCTGGTGAAGGACGGTTGGACCGACATCTCGCAACGCATCCGCGACAGGGTGATCGCGTTGATCCAGACCGGTGAGCAACCGGGACCCGACACCTTGCTGCGGGCCTACGAAGAGTCAGACGACGAGAAGATGACCGAGATTCGTTCACGGGTCGACGCGCTCGTGGGCGACGAACGCACGGCCGAGGCGCTGAAGCCGTGGTACCGACAGCTGTGCAAGCGGCCGTGTTTCCACGACGAGTACCTGCAGACGTTCAACCGACCGACCGTGCACCTGGTCGACACCGACGGCAAGGGTGTCGAACGCATCGACGCAACGGGCGCGTGGGTCGGGGGTGTGCACCACGAGCTCGACGTGCTGGTGATCGCATCCGGGTTCGAGGTGGGTACCTCGTACACCCGGCGCAGCGGATACGACGTCGTCGGTCGCGATGGTGTCACGTTGTCGTCGTACTGGGACGACGGCATGCGCAGTCTCCACGGCATGCACGTCCACGGGTTCCCGAACCTCCACGTCCTCGGTTTCTCGCAGGCTGCGAACCAGATCGCGAACGTTCCGCAGAACTATGTGGAGAACGGCCTCGCGATCGCTGCCGTGATTGCGCGGGCCGAGACGACCGGTGCGACGATGGTCGAAGCCACACGTGAGGCCGAGGATGCCTGGGTCGAGTTCATCACGTCGAGCCAGCGTGGACTGCGGGGCAATCCCGATTGCACCCCCGGCTACTACAACAACGAGGGCCGACCGATGGGGCGTCGCGAACTGCAGAACGGCAGCGGACACCCGGGTGGTCCCGTCGCGTTCTTCGAACACCTCGAGAAGTGGTGGCAGGCCGGCGACTTCGCCGGACTCGAATTCTCGTGACGGTCAGCGCGGCACGAACCGCACGCCGCCGATGGTGACCGATTCGTGATCGACCGGGAGTCCGCGTGATCGTCCGCGGTCGAGAATTTCGGCGGCATCGCGTGCGGAGATCTCGACGGTGTCGAGACCCTCGCCGCGCTCGCCAACCGGTGTGAACCGAACGCAGAACCCGTCGGGCCGCACCTTGTGCATTCCGCAGTTGCGTCCGATCGTGACGGGAAGGTCCATGATGCGACCCCAACGGCCTGCCGTCGACTCGGGGTCGACACAGCCGATGTCGGCTTGGACGAACCCGGTCACGACGCTCGTGTCGACGTGGTCGCGCCACGAAGGACCGGCAGGGTGCCAGTCGTCTGCCGGTGTCATGTGGTCGATCTCGAGGAACGTGCCGCCGGTGTCGCCGGGGTGGAGCTGAAAGCAGGTGTACCCGTGGGTCTCGACATCGGTGACGATGCGAACTTCCTCGGTCGCCACCCGAGAACGAACTGCAGCGTGGTCGTCGGTCTGGAAGATCGTCATGTAGCCGCCGTCGCCGCCACGGCGTGCCAGGTACCGGCCGGCCGTTGTGCCGTCGCGCGTCGGTGCGACGACTTCCAGGAACTGGTCACCAACCGGCATCACCGCGTTGTGCAGCCCGAACGCGGCGACCGCCGGGTCGTCGAAGGCGACGGAGAGACCGAACACGGCGCACACGTCGTCGACCACACGGTCTCGGTCGCTCGAGACGAGGCAGATCTGGCGCAGGCGGATCACCGACAGATCATCGCACGGGATGCGGGTTGGAGCCGGCGGCGCGACCTGTGACAGGCTGACGGAACCATCACCAAAGAGGAGACCATCGTGGAAGTGCTCAGCGAATTCAAGGACAACGTGCTCGTCGTGACCCTGAACCGACCGGAGGCCGGCAACGCCCTGAACGGGGCCCTGAGTGCCGCACTCCACGCCGAACTCACCGCCGCAGGGGAGAACCCCGACGTGCGCGCGATCGTGCTGACGGGAGCGGGCGAGAAGATCTTCTGCGCCGGAATGGACCTCAAGGCCTTCGCTGCAGGCGAAGACCTCGCCAAGATCGGACTCGGCTTTGCCGCGTTGCGCGAGTGCAAGAAGCCGTTGATCGCGGCCGTGAACGGACACGCACTCGCCGGCGGTTTCGAAGTGGTGATGGGATGCGATCTCATTGTCTCGGTCGACACCGCACGGTTCGGCATCCCCGAGGTCAAGCGCGGTCTCTTCGCCGCTGGCGGCGGAGTTCGTCTGCCTGCACGCATTCCGCTCGCAGTCGCGATGGAGATGGGGCTCACCGGTGATCCGATCGAGGCGCCGCGCGCAAAGGAACTCGGACTCATCAACGACGTAGTGCCTGCGGCGAAGTTGATGGAAGCGGCGCTGGCGCTCGCGGCACGAGTGACAGCGAACGGCCCGCTCGCCGTGCAGGCAACGAAGGAACTGATGCTCGCCGAGATCGGTTCGGGTGACCCGAAGAAGATGGGCGAGTTGCAGCGCACGGTGTTCTCGAGTGAGGACGCCAAGGAAGGCGCCATCGCGTTCGCCGAGAAGCGCGCCCCGCAGTGGAAGGGTCGCTGAACCCTTCGAACGTGCGTCGGTGAGTCAGGCGCGAACGAGTCGACCCGGTCGTGCGCCGGTGTCGACGCCGTCGCGTCGTGTGATCTCGCCGGCCACCACGGTGGCGACGTAGCCGTCTGCGCTCTGCAGGAGACGTGAGCCACCCGCGGGGAGATCGGCGACGGAGTGCGGGAAGTTCAGACGCAGTCGGTCGAAGTCGATCACGTTGATGTCGGCGCGACGACCCGGCTCGATGATGCCGCGGTCGTCGAGACCGATCACCTCGGCAGTTGCCGACGTCTGCAGTCGTACGGCTTCCTCGACGCTGATGCGAGGACCCCGTGCGCGGTCGCGTGCCCAGTGCGTGAGCATGTAGGTCGGAATCGACGCATCGCAGATCATGCGAACGTGTGCACCGCCGTCGGAGAGCGCGCTGATCGCCGACGGATGCGTGAGCATCTCGTGGATCGCATCGTGGTTTCCGTCGACGTAGTTCAACGTGGGGAACATGAGGAAGGCGTCGCCGCCGTTCTCGTTCAAGAGGTCGTACGCCATTTCGAGTGGCTCGACCCCGGCTGCTGCTGCGAGGGCCTTGACCGACTTGTCGGGCGTCGGCTCGTAGTCGACGTCGTCGCCCATCACGAAGACGCGGTCGGTGATCATGCCCAGGGCCGGTCCGAGTCCGTCGAACTGCACGCTCGGGTCGACGGGGAGGTCTCTCTCGGAGAGAATCCGGGCACGCACCTCGGGCTTTGCGAGTTCACGCTTGAGGTCGGCGAGCGAGAGTCGTGACGACAACTCGACGAACGTCGGGCGCTTCGTGAAGAAGTGGTATCCCGCCCAGCCGATCATCATGCCGAACGGTCGCGCAGCCACCTGTGGCCGCAGCCACCCGCCCTGGTCGAGGATCGTCTGCGAGTAGTCGAGTGCGTCTCGCCACTGCGTCGGCATGGTCGCGTACTGCAGCAGCAGGTACGACACGCGCAGGTCGGTCTCGAGCGCGAGGCGTCCCATCCACTCGAGTTCTTCCATGAGTCCCATCGTGGGTTGGTCGTCGTCACCGCTCGGCAGCACCTCGGGGGCGACCTCGAAGATGCCGCCGCCCGCGTCGGCGAGGGCTTCTGCGAGGGCACGGAGTTCGTCCATGTCGGCGAACGTTCCCGGCACGGGTTGGCCGTCTTTCGCGCGGTGGCCCATGGTGCGGCTCGTCGAGAAGCCCACGGCTCCGGCTGCGCGGGCTTCGGCCACGATGCGGGCCATCTCGGCCACGTCGTCGGCGGTCGCGGGTTCGTTGCGTGCGCCACGTTCGCCCATCACGTATCCGCGCACGGCACCGTGCGGAACGTACGCGGCCACGTCGATCGAGTACCGGCGCGCCGCGAGTGCGTCGAGGTACTCGGGGAAGGTCTCCCAGTTCCATGCGATGCCTTCGTGGAGAGCGGTTCCCGGAATGTCTTCCACCCCTTCCATCAACTGCACGAGCCACTCTTCGCTGCCGGGTCGCACGGGCGCGAAACCCACTCCGCAGTTGCCGACCACGACGGTGGTGACACCGTGCCCGCTCGACGGTTCGAGGAGATCGTCCCAGGTGACCTGGCCGTCGTAGTGGGTGTGGATGTCGACGAAACCGGGCGTGACGAGCAGGCCGTGTGCGTCGATCACTTCGCGTGCGTCGCCGCCGACGTTGCCCACTTCGACGATGCGTCCGTCGCGGATCGCGACGTCACCCACGAACGACGGTGCTCCGGTTCCGTCGACGATCGTTCCGCCCCTGATGATGATGTCGAACACCGCGTACCCCCTCGTGCGTCGGACACAAACTAGTCGCCGTGGTACGGCGCCCATCCGGGTCGAACGGCCGGTCGGCTACGGTCGGCGGTGATGCTGACGCCGCACGACGACTACCCGATCCACCAGACCCAGTTGCCGATTGCCCACACGGTCTCGAGCGACCCGAACCACTACGACAGGTACTGGTTCAACGGCTTCACCGACGACGGATCGTTGTTATTTGCCGCTGCCATGGGCCACTACCCGAACCGCGGCGTGATCGACGGTGCATTCAGTGTCGTGCGCGGGGGAGTGCAACGCTCCGTCTTCGTGTCGGGGCGCATGCCACTCGACCGGGCCACCTCGATCGGGCCGTACACGGTCCACGTGGTCGAGCCGCTCAAGACGTTGAGGCTGGAACTCGCACCGAACGAGCACGGAATCACCGTTGACCTCACTTTCACCGCGATCACGGCTGCCGTGGAGGAACCACGTCAGACGCTCACGGTCGACACCCGCGCCACGATGGATGCGACGCGCCTCACCCAGTGGGGACGGTGGACGGGAACCATCACGATCGACGGTGAGACGATCAGGGTCGATTCGGTGCGCGGCACCCGCGACCGATCGTGGGGTGTGCGCGGGGTCGGAGCGCCCGCACCGACGAACCTGAAGCCGCGACCGCCCGAGATCTTCTGGCTCTGGGCACCGCTCCACTTCGACACGTTCTGCACGCACACGGCTGCGTTCGAACACACGGACGGACACCGCTGGATGTCGGCCGCGCGATGGGTTCCGCATCTCGGGTCACCTGATGCTCCGACATGGGGTGCGGGCGCGGCCGAGAACATGAACTGGTGGGACTACGAGATGACGTGGCGCCCCGGCACCCGCGAGATGGAACGCACCGTCATCACCACCAAGCGGCTGTCGGGAGATCCGATCCGCATCGAACTCGAACCGCTCGTGACGTTCCGCATGCGAGGCATCGGCTACACGCACCCGAAGTTCGGTCACGGTCACGCACACGGTGACCTCGCCGTGAACGGTGAAGAGATCGACCTCGCCTCGGTGAACCCCGAAGACCCTTCCATGGTGCACATCCAGACGCTCGTTCGCGCGCACTCCAACGTGGGGGAGGGTGTCGGTGTGCTGGAACAACTCGTGTTCGGCGATCACGCTCCCACAGGTCTGCGTGGTGTCACTGACGGCTGGCGACCCTGAGCTGTTGCGTCAGTGGTGCGCGCGTTGCTCGCAGATGTCGATCAAGACGTCGAGCGCGCGGTTGAACGCGTCGTCTGCGATCGCCATCACCGAGGCTTCGTCGCGAGAGACGGCGTCGAACTCGGGCACATCGAACGAGCGGTAGCGCAGGCGACGTACCGCCATGTTGTGCGGTGCGCCCGCGAAGTCGTGCACGCACGACCCCATGATGAAGCCCTCCACCATCTGGTAGCAGCGCACCAGCTCGAGATCTTCCAGTCCGAGACCGCGCAGTGCCTCGATCGCGACCCGGCTGTACTCGACGGCATTCGCGCCCGCACCACCTTCGCTGGTGAACAGTTCGAGACCGATCTGGGGCCAGCAGCGGAACGTCTCACGCATGGCGACCGAGACGTTGCGCACCCGCTCACGTGGTGTCGTGGCCGGAAGTTCGGCACGTTCCAGTGCCTGGCCCATGAACCAGTCCACCATCGCCGAGATGAGACTGTCTTTGTTGGGGAAGTGACGGTAGAGCGCGGTGGCATCGACGCCCATCTCGTCACCGAGGGCGCGCATGGTCATGGCAGCGATTCCGTTCTTGTCGACGAAGCGCACGGCTGTCTCGACGTAGTCGTTCGGAGTCAGCGTGCTCTTGCGCTTGGCCACGAAAATCAGCCTAACCGGCTCACGGAACGACGGTCTTGGTCCGGGTGCGCCGGTTCCGTGCGTGCGACATAGGGTTGGTGCATGGCACAGCAACACTTCGACGTGCTCATCGTCGGTGCGGGGATCTCGGGAGTCGGATCGGCGTACCACCTCCAGACCCAGCGCCCCGGAACCTCGTTCGTGATCTACGAGAACTACGAGTCGTTCGGCGGAACGTGGCACATGCATCGCTACCCGGGTGTCCGTTCCGACAGCGACCTCTACACGTTCGGCTACCGCTTCAAGCCGTGGACGGGAACACCGATCGCGACGTCGGACAAGATCCTGAAGTACATGGGCGAAGTGATCGACGAGAACGATCTCGACCGCCACATCCACTACCGGCACCGCGTCGAGGGCGCGTCGTGGTCGACGGCCGATGCCCGGTGGACGGTGACCGTGCGCGATCTCGGCCGTGACGAGACGTTCGAGGTCACGGCCGGGTTCGTGTGGATGTGCCAGGGCTACTACAAACACTCGCAGGGCTACACGCCCGAATGGCCGGGCATGGGCGACTACCGCGGAACGATCGTGCACCCGCAGACGTGGCCCGAGGATCTCGACTACGCCGGAAAGCGTGTGCTCGTGATCGGTTCCGGTGCGACGGCCGCGACGCTCGTTCCGGCGATGGCAGAGACGGCCGAGCACGTGACCGTGCTGCAGCGCTCTCCCACGTATTTCGCAGTCGGCCGCAACGCGAACGACCTCGCCGACTCGCTGCGCCAACTCGAGATCGACGAGTCGTGGATCCACGAGATCGTGCGGCGACGGGTGCTCTTCGACCAGAAGGTGATCACCGACCTGTGTGTGACCCATCCCGACATGGTGAAGGAACAGCTCTTCGCCGGCATCAAGGCGCACCTGCCCGACGACTACGACATCGACCCGCACTTCACGCCCCGTTACCGTCCGTGGCAGCAGCGCATCGCGTTCGTGCCCGACGGTGATTTGTTCGAGGGGATCAAGTCCGGCAAGGCCTCGATGGTCACCGACGAGATCGAGACGTTCACCGCGACCGGCGTGGTCACCAAGGGCGGCACCGTGATCGACGCCGACATCGTCGTCACCGCGACGGGGTTCACGCTCAGCGTTCTCGGAGACATTCCGTTCTCGGTCGACGGCACACCCGTCGACTGGGCCGAGACGGTCACGTACCGCGGCATGATGTTCACCGGCGTGCCGAATCTCGCGTGGGTGTTCGGGTACTTCCGCGCGAGTTGGACCCTGCGCGTCGACCTCATGGGCGACTTCATCTGTCGTCTGCTCGCCCACATGGACGAGTTGGGAAAGAAGATCGTCACGCCCCGGCTGCGGCCCGAAGACGCGGACATGCCGATCCGCGAATGGATCGACCCCGAGAACTTCAACCCCAACTACCTCGTGCGCAGCCAACACCTGATGCCGAGATCCGGTACCAAGCCGGAGTGGCAGCACAATCAGGACTACTGGGTGGAGAAGGAGATCATTCCCGCCGCCGATCTCGACGACGGGTGCCTGGTCTACAGCTGACCGACGTCAGCGCGGGAACGCCGGGCAGTCGCCCGTCGTCTTGTAGTGGCACCAGTTGCACAGGTTGGTGACGTTGCAGTGGAAGTCTCCCGCCGCGGCCGCGCCGTCGATGGCCTCGCGCGTCTCGACGATCGTGCCACGGGCCACGGCCAGGTGCGCCGGGGTCACCTCGAGCGTGTGGCGTGTCTTCTGCGTGAGATAGAGAAGTTCGACGCGTGACGTGGAACGTCCCTCGACGGCCTCGAGCATGAGTGCGTACGCGAGCAACTGGAAGAACTTCTCTTCGTCGGATCCGTTCGGAAACCTCGGGTTCGGGATCTTGCCGGTCTTGTAGTCGGAGATCACGGCGAGGTCGCCGTCGAGGGCGAGACGGTCGATGACGCCCGACATCGTGACGCCGTCGACGTCGACACGCACCTTTCGTTCCATTGCGTCGAGATCGGTCACGGTCGGGTCTTCGATGGTCCAGAGATTCGTCATCGCCTCGAAGGCCTCACGCTTGAAGTCGACGAGAGAGCCCTTCTTCTCGTCGAGCGACTCGACGCGCTCGATCCAGCCGTGCTCCTCCCAGCGGGTCTTGGCGATCGACCTCAGTGCGTCGACCGTGCGGTCGGCGGCGGGGAGTGCATAGAGGTGTTCGAGGACCTCGTGCACGAACGAGCCGAGGTGCAGGTGCCACTTCGGCGGCTCCTTGATCTTGTCGATGTACGAGAGCTTGTACTTCTGAGGGCAGTCGCGGAACTGTTTGATCGACGACGGAGACAGATGGGCGGGGACTTCGAGCACGGACGCAGTCTCGCACCCCGGTGTGACGGAGGTGTTCACTCGTCGTCCGGGTCGTCGTCGGAGCCCGACTCTTCGTTCATGTATGGGTTGTCGGAGACCCTGATGACGTTGGTGACGAGCCAGCCGTCATGCTCGAACGCCCGGAGTGCCTCGCCCGCAGCCTCAGACAGGTCGATGCTCCACATGTTCACGCTCCGGAACCTGTTCTCGTCGAAGTGGTGGACGAACACCCTGAACTCGATCAGGTCGCGGATCGATGCCATGTACTGGTCGACCTCGTGGAGGGGGAGTCTCTCCCGGAGCATCTGCTCCGCGACGACTTGCATGGTCGCCCGGTCGAGCGACCCTGACGTGCCGCTGTGGGTCTCGTTCGGGATGTCGGGGTTCTGGGTCACAGGGTCTCCTGGGTCTGGCCTCTCGGCGGGTTGTTTATGGTAAAGGATACAAGTACCCTGACACAGGGTTTCCGTACGGTGTACGGCAGGGCATGCGTCTCCCTCCAAACGGCGCAACACAGACAGCCACAACACAGACAGCAAGGAGTCACACAATGAGCATCGACACACTCACCAAGGCCGACATCGGCCAGCCCGCCAATTTCAAGGGTCTCCAGATCTTCCCCGTCAGGTTCGGCTCGGGCCGGCCCGACGGGGTCCGCATCGCAGACGACACGTTGCAGGTGTCAGAACTCGACTCGGCGACGGTGCCGAAGTTGCAGGTGCACAACCCCGGCGCGGTGCCGCTCCTCATTCCGGCCGGTCGCGTGCTCGAAGGGGGCCGCCAGACGCGCACCGTCAACGTGTCGATCCTCGTTCCCGCGGGGGCGACGATGGTGATCCCGGTCTCGTGCGTCGAGGCGGGGCGCTGGTCGGGAGGGAGGAGCTTCCGCAACTCCGGTCGTCAGTTGTCGCGCCGGGCTCGCATCGCCAAGGAACGAGGAGTCAAGTACAACCTCGAGCGCGCCCGTGAGATGGGTGTCGACTCGCGCGACTACAAGCAGTCAGACCAGGGTGCAGTGTGGGACGCGGTGGCCTTCGAGCTGAACTCGCGCCACTTGCAATCCAGCACGAGCCGGTTCGACGAGGTGTACGGCGCCGTCGAGAGCAACGCCGAGGTCCGCCGCGTCATCGACGAGGTGGTGGCACGCGGGCCCGAGGAGGGCCAGACCGGCGTCGCGATCGCCGTCGGTGGTCGTGTCGCAGGAGTCGAGACGTTCGCGAACCCCGACGATCTCCGCACGAACTGGTCGTCAATCATCACGTCGGCGATGCTCGAGTTGACCGACGAAGAGATCGCGGCCGCCGACGGTGAGGCCACGGTGGCCGACATCGAGGATTTCCTTCGTCGGGTCGCTGCCGCGGAGGCAACCGAGGCACAGGGGACCGGGCTCGGAACCGAGTGGCACGTCGCCACCGAATCGTTCGTGGCGCACGCTCTCGCCGACGACTCGGGAGAGGTCATCCACGCCTACGCGTTCGCAGAGATCTGATCGTCGACGACGGTCAGCGCGTGAGTCCCCCCAGGGCCCCGCGGGCGTTGACTCTCTGGGTGAACTGGGGGAGATAGGCGTCTGCGGGGCTCTCGCGCACCATCTCGTCGAGTATCACTGCGTCGTCTCCCACGAGGATCCTCCACTCACCCCGTCGCACTGCGTCGAGAATGAACGCCGCCGCCTCCGACGCGGTCGTCGGGGCGTTGTCGCGGAAGCCCTCGGCGCCGGTCTGCATCAAGACCCTGAGGTCTTCGTCGCTCGCGGCTGACGTGTCGATGCCGTTGCGCGAGAGTCGTTCGCGCACCCGGCCGAGTTGTTCGGCCGTCATTTCCTTCGGGTCGTTGCCGTGCATCTTCTGCGAGTTGATCATGATCGACGTGCCGATGTGGCCGGGCATCACGACAGAGGCGCGCAGGGTCGGCGCGTTGATGCGGAAATCGGTGATGAGTGCCTCGGTGAAGCCCTTCACCGCGAACTTTGCTGCGCTGTAGGCGGTGTGCGCCACGTTCGGCCCGAGTGATGCCCAGAAACCGTTCACCGAGCTCGTGTTCACCACGTGACCGAACGGCGCGGCGAGCAGCAACGGGAGGAACGCACGCGTGTTGAGGTACACGCCACCCCAGCACACACCGAAGGTCTTCTCCCACTCGTCGCGTGAGTTCTCGATGATGCTCCCGCCACCGCCGATGCCGGCGTTGTTGAACAGCACGTGCACGTGCGGTCGCCACGCGGCAACTTGGTCGCGGAAGGCGAGCACCTGGTGTTCGTCGGAGACGTCGGCGATCGCGGTCAGCACGTCGCCCGGGTGGTCGGCGCACAGTGCGGTCGTCTCGGTGAGGGTGTCGGCCATCACGTCGCAGGTCGCCACGTCGCACCCCTGTGCGGTCAGCTGCAGCACGAGTTCACGTCCCATGCCGGTACCGCCACCTGTCACCACGGCCGTCAGACCGCGGTACCCGTTCTCGAAACGTTCGCCCATCGCACACCTCCGTCGTCGGCGAGTTGCGCCTCACAACCCGTAGGCGAGAGTAACGGTTCTCCGCCTCGTGTGACTGTGCCGGCGGTCGTGCGACACCGTCTCCATAGGGTGAGAGCATGAAGAAACTCTCGGGAAATCTCGTCGGCGTCGGTCTCGTTGCTCTCGCTGCATCGGTCGTCGGGGTGGGCGCGGTGTGGGCCAGTGGATCTGCCTTCTTCGGAGGTGACTCGGGTGCAGCGTCGCGCGCCGAGACCGCCGACTCGTCGGTGCCCGACGGCGAGCAGCCCGACGGAGACCTTCCCTCGGTTCCGCCCGACGAGCCCGGCACTCCCGACGACCTGGCCGAGTTGAAGCAGCTCGTCACCGACCTCACGGAACAGGTCGAGACGCTGGCGGCAACCGTTGCCGCGTCGGCCGACAAGGTCGACACGATGGAGAAGAAAGTCGCATCGGTGGTCGACGACTTCGACGATCTCGACACCCGTGTGAACAAAGGGCTCGCTGCCATCGACGGCGTGGCCGACGATGTCGCGAGTGCGAAACAAGACGCAGCCGATGCGCTCGAGACGGTGACCGGTCTGTCGACCACCGTCTCGGCGCTCGAGCGTCGCACGTCGAAGCTCAACGACGACGGCAACTACTCCGGGCCTGTCAACCCGTCTCAGTTCACCCGCAAACTGACCACCTCCGACGTCACCGGAAACTGGCCGCTCAACAGGGTGAGCGAAAAACTGCGCACCGACAATCTCGAGGTGTACGGGTCCGGCTGTACGGCCGACTACCGGTTCAACACTGTCCTGGTGGTGAACTCGTTCCGCTGGGTGGAATGCGTGCGCATCGCCAAGTGATGCCAGACCCCGGGATCAGGGTTCGACGATCGGGAACGAGGGCTGGAACGCGTCGAGATTCCCGAAGATCGTCATCAGCACAGCCGCATCGCCGTCGAGGGTGATGGCGCCCGACTGAATCTGGTCCATGAACGTGGTCTCTTGCGTCACGATCGAGATAAAGGTGGAACGGGTCGTGGTCACCGTCACCGCCGCATTCTCGTCGTGACGACCGGCGGTGTACCACAGAGTGCGGTTCGACACGCCGAGCACCCATTGCTCCGAGATGTCGGTGAACGACCAGTTGGTGGCGAGTTGCACTCCGCCAACTTCTTCCTGCTTGAAACGCACCGACAACGAATCGAAGACCTGTTCGACGGTCATCGCGCGGAGCAGCCCGCGCGCGCGGACTCCGGGCTGGACAGGCGGGGGTGGACCTTCGCGCAATTCCTGTGCGCCCATGAGGTAGGCGTTGCGGAACGTCGACGACTCGGATTGGTACCCGAGTTGTTCGTAGGTGTCGGCCAACAGTTCGCGTGCCTCGGCGTGCGTGGGGTCGGCGAACACCATGTGGTTGGCGATCTCGGCGACCCAGCGGTAGTCACCGTCGGCGAACTTCTTTCGTGCGTAGGCGAGCAGTGCAGCAGGTCCTCCCGCCATTTCGACGTACCGCTTGCCGGCCTCGACCGGCGGCAACTTGTGGAGGTTCGAGGGGTTTCCGTCGTACCACGACAGGTACCGCTGGTACACCGCCTTCGAGTTGTGGACGAGGTCTCCGTAGTAGCCGCTCGAGTGGTCGTTGGCCTTGAACTCGTCGGGGAGGCGGAGCGTCTCGGCGATCTCCGTGGGTACGAGCCCCTGGTTGGCGAGGCGCATCGACTGGTCGTGCATCCACTTGTAGAGGTCGCGTTGGGTGCGCAGGAACTCGCGTGCGTCGTCTCCGCCCCAGCGCGGCCAGTTGTGCGAAGTGAACAGAACCTCCGTGTCGGTTCCGAAGAGTTCGAGTGCCTCGTTGATGTACTTCGACCACTGGAGTGAGTTGCGCACCTGTGCACCGCGGATCGGCACCAGGTTGTGCATGGTGTGTGAGCAGTTCTCCGCCATGCACAGAGCACCGAGGTCGGGGAAGAAGAAGTTCATCTCGGCCGGCGCCTCGGTCTCGGGGGTCAACTGGAACACCACGCGCACACCGTCGATCACCATCTCCTCGCCGGTTCGGGTGATGTCCCGAGTGGGTGCGATGAGACCAGGGCCACCCGCACGCGGCATGACGCCGCCGAGTCCGCAGTCGACGTGGCCGGTCGGTGCAGGTGGCAGCAAGGTTCCGAACTGGTAGGCCGCACGTCGACCCATCGCCGGACCGGCGATCACGTTCTCTGCCACCGTCTCGTGCAGGAAACCCTCGGGGGCGATGATCATGCACTTGCCTGCGTCGACCTCCTCCTGCGATGTCACGCCCAGTACGCCGCCGAAGTGGTCGGTGTGCGAGTGGGTGTAGATGACGGCCAGTACCGGACGGTCACCGAGGTGCTCGGTGACGAGTTCCATGGCGGCGCGGGCCGTCGACTCGACCGTGAGCGGGTCGATCACGATCCAACCGGTGTCGCCGGCGATGAACGTGATGTTCGAAATGTCGTAGCCGCGCACCTGCCACACACCGGGGCGAACCTCGAACAATCCGTGGTGGTTGTTCAACTGTGCGTGACGCCACAGACTCGGGTGAACCGTGCCGGGCGCATCGCCGTTCAGGAATTCGTAGGTCGAGAGGTCGACCACAGGACGACCGCCGAGTTCGATGAGGCCCGTCTCGTGGGCCGCGATGAAGCCCCGGCTGGCTCTCTCGAAGTCGCCCAGGTCGGAGGGAACCGTGGCGTTCGAGTTCCTGCGCACCGTGTGTTCCGTTGCGGGTTTGTGAAGTTCGACGTTCGGCATGGTTCCTCCCGGGTTCGGTCAACGACAGTAGACGCGCCGGTGCGGCGCTCGCCTCTGCGGGCGACGAAGCGAGGCAACTAGGGTGACGCTCACGACCTCTCGGGGGAGGCGTACACGGAGGTGACCACGATGCCGAAGCCAGGAATGCACTCAGGACTCGAGACCGACGACGGGCTCAATCTCGCCATGTCGGAGAAGGCACGACCGCTCTTTGAGGCAGTGAAGAAGTTCATCGCCGAAGAGGTCGAGCCGATGACGGAAAAGTTCTACACACTCGGCGAGAACCGTGCGAACCGGTGGGACTACGCACCGGGCCAGCTCGAACTGCTCGAGAGCGTGAAGGCGAAGGCGAAGGCACAGGGTCTCTGGAACTTCTTCCTTCCCAACGCCGAGACCGGCGAGGGTCTCTCGAACCTCGACTACGCCTACATCGCGGTCGAGTTGGGCAAGAACCCGCTGGCGTCGGAGTGCCTCAACTGCTCCGCTCCCGACACCGGCAACATGGAAGTGCTCGAGCGCGTCGGAACTCCGGAGCAGAAGGAGAAGTGGCTCAAGCCCCTCATGAACGGCGAGATCCGTTCGGCATTCGCGATGACGGAACCAGACGTCGCGTCGTCGGACGCGAAGAACATCGCGTGCCGCGCCGTGGCCGACGGTGACGAATGGGTCATCAACGGTGAGAAGTACTACATCTCCGGAGCCGGTGACCCGCGCTGCAAGGTGATGATCGTGATGGTGCTCACCAACCCCGACGGCCCTCCGAGCCGCAAGCACTCGCAGATCCTCGTGCCGATGGACACTCCGGGCGTGCAGATCGTGGGTCCGATGGAGGTCTTCGGCGAAGACGACGCGCCGCACGGCCACATGCACCTGCGGTTCGACAACGTGCGCGTGCCGAAGTCGAACATGCTCCTCGGTGAGGGGCGTGGCTTCGAGATCTCGCAGGTGCGTCTCGGCCCGGGTCGCATCCACCACTGCATGCGCTCGATCGGGGCGGCCGAGCGGGCGCTCGAGATGATGATCCGTCGCGGTCTCACGCGTGAGGCTTTCGGACGTCCGATCGTTCGTCTCGGCAAGAACCCCGAGGTGATCGCGAAGGCCCGCATCGAGATCGAGGCGTGCCGTCTCATGGTGTTGCGTGCCGCGAAGGCGATGGACATGCTCGGCAACGCCGAGGCCCGGGTGTGGGTGAGTGCGATCAAGGCGATGGTGCCGATTCGTACCTGTCAGATCATCGACGAGGCGATCCAGATGCACGGTGCAACCGGCGTGTCGCAGTGGTCGCCGCTGTCGCGCATGTACGCGAGCCAGCGCACGCTGCGTCTCGCCGACGGCCCCGACGAGGTGCACTGGGGTGTGGTGGCTCGCGCAGAGATCAACCGCTACGAGGGCGAGTCGACGCCCGGCAAGCCGCCGGTCTACCGCGGCATGTTCAGTGGACCGGCCTGAGGAGCGAACGTTGCGTTTTTCGATCTGGCCGAACAGCGAGCGATCGTGGGTCGACGTGCGCGAGGTCGCGCACGCGGTGGAAGACATGGGGTGGGACGGACTCTGGTACGCCGACCACTACATGCCGAACACCGCCGACGGTGCGACGGCTCCCGGTGATTTCCACGAGTGCTTCTCGGTTCTGTCGGCTCTCGCAGCAGTCACCACCCGGATGAGGCTCGGTTCGTTGGTGGCCCCGACGACCATGAATCACCCGGCGATCCTGGCGAACAGGGCGGCCACCATCGACCGCATCTCGGGAGGCCGGTTCGTGCTCGGCATCGGTGCCGGCTGGCAGGTGAACGAGCACAAGGCGTTCGGTGTCGACCTCATGGCACCCAAGGATCGCGTCGATCGTTTCGCCGAGGCGATCGAGATCGTGTCGAGCATGTTGTCGGCCGAGCGCACGAACTTCACCGGTACGCACTTCACGATCACCGACGCACCCTGCGAACCGACGCCGGTGCAGTCGCCGTTGCCGATACTGGTCGGCACCGGCAGCCCTCGCATGTTGCGTCTCACGGCACGCTTCGCCCAGGAGTGGAACACGTGGGGCACGCCCGAGGGTGCGGCACCGGTGATCGACCGGTTGCGTGAAGCATGCGAGAAGGAAGGCCGTGATCCGGCGACGATCAAGAAGTCGGTGCAAGCTCTGTTCTTCGTCACGAACGACCAGTCGACCACCGACATGTTGAAGTCGAAGGTCCCAGCCGACAGGTCGGTGGTGGGAACCGTCGGCGAGATCGCCGAAGCGTTCGCTCGGTACCGTGACCTCGGGTTCGACGAGGTCTGCGTTCCCGACTTCACGCTCGGTTCGACGGCCTCCGAGCGCATCGACAACTACGGAAAGATCTGGAGCGGCGCAGCCGTCGGACTTCGCTGACATCGTCCGCGCACCTCACATGTGCGGACGGTCGACGCCCTCGAAGTGGATCAATCGGGGAGTGTGACCACGATGCTCGGCGGTGGACCGTCGTCGGGGTCGCTCGTGGTCGTGGTGAGCGCAACCGTCGTCGGGGTCGCACGAGACGACGGGTCGAAGCCGGGCCGACGTGGGGATCGCACGGGCACCGGCGCGATGCGTGCGGTGTCGACCCTGATCGCGTCACCGTCGAGTGCGAGGGTTCTCGTCACCGGTTCACCGTCGACGTCGAGTGCGGTTCGGGCAGCGCCACGCGCGCCCTTCAGGCTCACTTCGATCGTTGATGAGTCGATTCTTCCCACGACGAGTTCTCCCTCGGCCCGGATCGTCGTTCGTGTCAGACCGTTCGTGTCGGCGACACTGACCCGCACCGGTGATCCCGCCGGGGACCGCACGGTCGAGTCGTCGCTGCGCACGAGCAGAACCGGAACCGTCGACCCGGGGGCGACGGCGACGTCGCCGCTCACCTGGATGTCGGGGTGCCCGTTCCGGCGCACGCTCACCACCACGTCACCGGCCGATTCGACGTCGACCGACCTCCTCACAGCCACGTCGACAGTCGATGTCGGTATGCGTACCGTGAGGTTGGCCGCTCCGGCGCTCTTGGCGACGGTCCATGTCGCCCCGTCGATGGTGTTCGAGATGCCGTCGGGTGACACGTCGAACACGCCGTCACCGGTGGAGAGTCGCAACCACCCGGGAGACGAGGGGTCACGTGACGCGATCGAGATGACGGTGCCCTCGTCTGCGGGAACGACCGTGCAGAAGTCGCAACTGAACGGACCGTGCCTCGCCGACATCGGTGTCAGTTCCATGCTCCCGAGACCGCCCGACCAGGTGCGCCACGTTCCATCGGGGCCGCGCACCGCGCGGTCGTAGCGCCACGTGTCGGTCGACGGATCGACCACGACCTCTCGTCGCTCGTCCGGGTGGTTGTTGTCGTAGATGTGCACGACGTAGGAGTCGTCGCGACGGGTCACGGCGAACGGAGTGACGGCATGTCCCGACCCGTCGTCGTAGAGACCGAGTGTCACTCCGTTCCCCGCCGCGAGACCCACGATGACGTCGTCGACGAGCCGAAGAGGTGTCTTCGTTCTCGACGCGGCGGCACGGTCGGCCACCTCCGGAAGGAACTGAGTTGCCCACCAGTAGGCGAGTGCCTCGTCGAGACCCGGGTCACCCCTGCGGAGCTGTGCCACACGTGAGGCACCGGCGCGGTAGGCGGCAGGGTCTTCCATGCCGAGGAAGAAGCGTGCGCTCAACGCTGCAAACCCCTCGCACCGTCCACCGGCGAGGAAGTTGTTCCACTCCTCGAGGCGTTGCATGGTCGACGGGCGCAGGATGCACTGGTCGTCTGGTCCCGGCGTGCAGACTGCCGAACGACCGAACAAGTCGACGAGCGTCTGCACCGTCACGTTCGCATCGGCCCGGGTCGATCGCCCCCAGTTGTCGAAAGAGAAGTCGTCGTCGGAGATGCGGAATCCGTTGTCGACGCACAGCGTGCCGCCCCCGAGGTCGGGCGCGGGGAGGTTCGTGCAGTGAGAGTCGATGAGAGCGACCAATTCCGTGGGGGAGTCGACACCGGTGGGAGAGTCGTTCGTGACCGTCGTGTCGCCGGTCGAGCAACCGGCGAGCACCAATGCCACCGTGAGGGCGACGGTGCGAACGGGAGTCATGTGTCGAGTCGCACCACGAGCCACCACGGAAAGATAAGGGGTCGAGGCGGAGCATGCGAGCCGGGAGTCGGAGCCGACCCGGCCGGGTGTGGGAACATCGGTGGCCGGCTCGTCGGCAAGGAGGCTCCATGACATCGTCGAACACCTCAACCCAGGTACCGGCCGCTCGGATCGCAGTCGTCGGACTCGCGGCCGGTCTGCTCTCCGGGGTCTTCGGTGTCGGCGGTGGCATTCTCGTGGTGCCCGCACTGGTTCTGTTCGTGAAGATGGACCAACGCATCGCCCACGGCACGTCGCTCGCCGCCGTGCTGCCGATCTCGATGGCATCTCTCGTCACCTACTGGCTGCAGGGCAACGTCGACTGGCCGGTCGCGGCGTGGCTCGCGATCGGGGCGGTCGCGGGAGCGCTGCTCGGCACCAAGTTGCTGCACGTGCTGCCGCACAAGACGCTCGCGATCGGGTTTTCGGCGTTGTTGCTGGTGACAGCGGCGCGGCTCTTCATGGCTGGTGATGCGGCCGGACGCGACGCACTCGACTGGCGCGCCGGGGCGGTGCTGATCGTGGTGGGTCTCGTGACCGGGATCCTGGCGGGGTTGCTCGGTGTCGGCGGGGGTGTGGTGATGGTGCCGGCGATGATGATGATCCTCTCCCAGGAGTCTGTGCTGGCCAAGGGCACTTCGGTTGCAGTCATCATTCCGACCGCGTTGATGGGTACGTGGCGCAACCGTCGCAACGACAATGCCGACCTGAGGGCCGCCGCCATCGTCGGTGTGGGGGGAATCGCGTCTGCCGTGGTCGGCGGCTGGATCGCAGGTCGAATGGACGAGACGCTCTCGAACGTCTTGTTCGCGATCCTGTTGGTGGTGGTCGCCGCCCGACTCCTGTTCGACGTGCGCCGATCCGACCACTGACGCACTGCCGGGTCGGCTCGGCTAGAAACACACCCGTGGGAAAGCAGCGTCTCGAGGGAAAGGTCGCGCTCGTCACGGGCGGCGCGCGCGGAATGGGGGCAGCCGAGGCGGCTCTCTTCGTGGAAGAAGGGGCGCGCGTGGTGATCAGCGACGTGCTCGATTCCGTCGGTGAAGAGATGGCTCGCCGTGTCTCGTCCGATGGGTCGTCGTGTCGCTTTGTGCACCACGACGTGACGTCGGAGAGCGACTGGGACGCGGCGCTCTCGTTCGTGCTCGACACCTTCGGCCAGCTCGACGTGCTCGTGAACAACGCCGGCATCTTCGAACGCGGCTCCGTGGTCGACACCACTCTCGAGGCGTACCGCCGCACGATCGACATCAACCAGGTGGGTGTGTTCCTCGGTATGAAGACGGTGGCCCCACACATGATCGGCCGGAAGACCGGCAGCATCGTGAACATCTCCTCGGTCGCCGGTCTCGCCGGCACGCCGGGCTTCCTCGCGTACGGCGCCAGCAAGTGGGCGGTGCGCGGCATGACGAAGGGGGTCGCGAAGGAACTCGCTCCGTTCGGAGTGCGCGTGAACTCCATCCACCCCGGGATCATCGACACGCCCATGCTCCAGACCTTCGACGACGTGGGGGTGCGAGAGACGGTGCGTGAACGCATTCCTGTCGGCTACGAGGCGGAGCCGGTTCACGTCGCGCGACTGGCCCTGTATCTCGCGAGCGACGACAGTGCGTACTCCACGGGTTCGGAGTTCGTGGTCGACGGGGGCTGGTCGGCATGAGCATCCTCGGCACCCGGGTCGTCAGACTCGAAGACCCACGTTTCCTCCGAGGCGAAGGCACCTACATCGCGAACCTCGACCTTCCCGGCGCCGTGCACATCACCTATGTGAGGTCGACGGTCGCCCATGCGCGGTTGCTCTCGGTCGACGTGTCGGCGGCGGTGGAGACCCCCGGAGTGATCGCCGTCTACACGGCTGACGACGTCGATCTCGCACCCGTGGTTCCCGAGCCGCGACTGTTGAACAAGGACATGGTGCAACCGTTCGTCGCCACCGACACCGTTCGTTTCGTCGGCGAAGTGGTGGCCGTCGTGGTGAGTGACACTCCGTCTGCCGGCGCAGACGCCGCCGCTCTCGTGGAGGTCGACTACGACCCGTTGCCGAACGTGCTCGACCCGCTCGTGTCGCTCGCAGGCGAGACCCTGCTCCACCACGAGGCCGGTACGAACGTGGCGCTCACGTTCGCTGCGAACGACACCGACGACATCTTCGCCGGCCGTGATGTGGTGGTCGAACTCGACCTCGTGAACCAGAAGGTCGCGACTGCACCGCTCGAGGTGCGGTCGTGTGCGGCGCGATGGGACGACGGCAGGCTCACGCAGTGGGCGTGCAGTCAAGGTGCACACGGAGCACGCGACGGGCTCGCGAGAGCACTCGGCGTCGAGCCAGAGAACGTGCGCGTGGTGACACCCGACGTCGGCGGCGGTTTCGGTGCCAAGTCGGGTGTGTACGTGGAAGAGATCCTCGTCGGGTGGGTCGCCCGCAAGCTCGGCCGTCCGGCTCGCTGGACCGAGACCCGCACCGAGAACATGCTCGCGATGGGTCACGGTCGTGCGCAGCAGCAGCGCACGAAGATGGGTGGCACACGTGACGGTCGCATCACCGCGTACCGACTCGAGGTGGTGCAGGACGCCGGCGCATACCCGAAGGGTGGTGCGGTGCTGCCGTACATGACGAGGCTGATGGCGGGTGGTGTGTACGACATCGAACGGGTTCAGTTCGAGTCGAACAGCGTCGTCACGAACACGTCTCCGGTCGTCGCGTACCGCGGTGCAGGTCGCCCCGAGGCGACGGCGGCGATCGAACGCACGATCGACGTGTTCGCACGCGAATGCGGCCTCGACCCGGCCGAGGTGCGCAGGCGCAACTACCTGCGTCCCGAACAGTTCCCGCTCACCACGGCGATGGGCGCCAAGTACGACAGCGGCGAATACGAGAAGTCGCTCGATGCCGCGCTCACGGCCGCCGGGTACTCGGAGCTTCGAAACGAGCAGCGTCGACGCCGCGAGGCGGGCGACCCTGTGCAACTCGGCATCGGGGTGAGCACGTACGTCGAAACCACGAACCCGATGGGTTCGGGGGAGTTCGGCGCCGTCGAGATCACCGCCGACGGCGGTGCGATCGTGCGCACCGGCTCGTCGCCGCACGGCCAGGGTCATCACACGTCGTGGGCGATGATTGTCTCGCACATCACCGGTATTCCGGTCGATCGCATCGAGTTCCGGTTCGGCGACACCTCCGACGTCGCACGTGGCGGAGGTACAGGCGGCTCGCGCAGCCTCCAGGTGGGTGGCACCGCGGCGGGGCTCGCGGCGGAAGCCGTCGTCGAGCGTGCTCGCCAGGTGGCTGCGTCGTTGCTCGAGGCTGCGACCGAGGACGTCGTGATCGACACGGCTCGTGGGGTCTTCCACGTGCAGGGTTCACCGCAGCCGACACGCACGTGGGCCGAGGTGGCCGTTGCCGCAGCATCGAACGGTGAACCACTGTCGGCAGAGAGCGACTTCAAACCCGAAGGGTCAACGTTCCCGTTCGGGTCGCACGTGAGCGTGGTCGAGGTCGACACCGAGACAGGCGCTGTCTCGGTGCGTCGCCATGTGGCTTGTGACGACGCGGGAACGATCATCAACCCGTTGATCGTCGACGGCCAGGTGCACGGCGGCGTCGCTCAAGGTGTCGCACAGGCCCTCCTCGAGGAAGTGCTGTACGACGACGACGGCAACCCGATCACCTCGAACCTGGCCGACTATGCGTTCATCTCGGCGGCGGAGTTGCCGTCGTTCGAGCGCATCCCGATGGAAACCCCGACACCCCGCAACCCGCTCGGCGCGAAGGGAATCGGCGAGGCCGGAACGATCGGTGCGACCCCCGCGGTCCACAATGCGGTCGTCGATGCCCTCTCGCACCTCGGCGTGCGTCACGTCGACATGCCGTGCACGCCGAGGCGCGTGTGGGAGGCAATTCAGTCGGTGCGCTGACCGACGAGCGGCCTGTCGCCCAGGTGCGCACGTGCGAGCCATGCGCCGGTGCCGATCAACATCAGCATTCCCACTGCGGTGCCCACGAACGAGCCGGTACGACCGAACGCTCCGTACGACCAACCCGCCGCGACCGACGCGATGCCGCCGGTGATCGTCTGCATGCCGCCGTAGAGACCTTGCGCGGCGGCCAGTCGTTCGCGGGGTACGACCATCGCGATCGCCGCGGCACCGGCCGTGATGGTGAGCCCGTCGATGATGCCGTGAGCCACGCCGACGCTGAGCATCACGTGCGGAGAGCCGATCGTGCCGTAGCCCATCATGCACAACGACGCGAGCGAGAGTCCTGTGATCGCCGCACGGAACGGACCGACCCGTTGGGTCAGTTGACCCCCGATGGGGCCGAGGAACAGCATCGGGAGAGCGAACACCGTGATGCCGAGATTCGCGATCCACGTGGCGGCATCGATGTCGGCCATCATCACCGACCACAGGGTGTCGAACGTTCCGATCATGAGATAGAGCGACAGTCCGATCACGACCGCACCCGCATACGGAGCGAGCCGGAGAAGATCGAACGCGAGCCGCTGGCTCGGAATGTCGTCGGTCGTCGCCTCGGTGATGTCGGAACGCAGGAGTCTGGCTCCCACCACTGCCATCACGGCAGTGACGATGACGAACGGAGCGGCGAGTCCGAGTGCATCGACCGTGAGTGCCGACACCACCGGACCGAGCGCGAACCCGCCGACGTCGAAGCTCACGAACAGGCCGAGGTTCGTCCCCATGTTGCGCGGATCCGACACGATGATCACGCGCCTCGCAGCCGGCGAGAGCATGCCGCCGCCGATACCCATCACGAACCGCGCCAGGAACAGCACCCAGAACGTGTCACCGAATCCCATCGCGATGTTGCCCACCAACTGCACCGCAACTCCGGCGAGGATCATCTTCTTCGCGTGACCCTTGTCGGCGAGAGGAGCCAGGAACACCTGCGCGAGAAAGCCGGCGACGAACCCGATGCCGAGGATCAATCCGAGACGCGACTCGGGAATACCGTACGAGTCACGGAAGTCGTCGACCACCGTGAACATCGTTCCGTAACTCATGGCACCGAGCCCGGACGCGGCCAGCAGGAGATGAACCGTGCGACGCCGCATGTTCCCGACTCAGGCTTGTGCCGACAGCGTGGACCGCACGTGGTCGATGAGTTCCGGCCACGCCCGCTTCAGGCCCGGGTGCAGTTCGAACCGGGCAACATCGTCGAGGGGAACCCAGCGGATGTCTTCCGATTCCGCGTTCGCCTCGTGTGCACCCGCATCGTGCGGTGAATGGGCGATCACGGTGTCGTAGCGCCAGTTGCCGTGGTCGTCGGAGAAAATGGCTTTGAATTCGAGCACGGAGGGGTCGATGCCGGCTTCTTCCCATGCCTCGCGCGCGGCCGCGGTGACCGAGTCTTCGTGCGAGTCGAGTGCGCCACCCGGGAGAGCCCACGTTCCGCCGCCGTGTGTCCAGGCGGCGCGGAGCTGGAGCAGAACACTCGCGGGTTCGGTGTCGGTGCGCACCAGCAACAGCCCGGCTGCGCCGTAGAGACCCCAGTGCACCTGCCCGCAGAGGCAACGCACCCAACCGTCACCGTCGCGAGTTCCCACGTCTCGATGTTGCCACACGGCCTTGCCGCAACGGCGCTCGACGGGGGGTGACTACCATCGCCACATGCGGGTGGAGAGGCTCACGGGGGTGCTGGGGGCCGAAGTGTTCGTCGGCGATCTCCGCACGATCGACGACGCCGAGTTGGCCGAACTGCGTGCTCTCGTGTGCGAGCACGAGTGCGTGATCGTTCCCGGTCAGGCCATGACGCCGCTCGAGCAGGTCGAGTTCTCGCACCGACTCGGTCCGCCGGCAGATTCGCCGTTCATCGAACCGAGCCCTGACCACCCCGAGGTGATCAAGGTGCTCAAGGAACGCGAAGACGGAAAGGCCTTCAACTTCGGTGGCTCGTGGCACAGCGATTTCTCGTTCCAGGCCGCGCCGCCGTCGTTCACCGTGCTGCACGCGATCGACATTCCTCCCTACGGCGGTGACACTCTCTGGTCGTCGATGACAGCCGCATGGAATGCCCTCGACGACGACCGTCGCCGTCGACTCGAGTCGGTGCACGCTGTGCACACCGCTCGGGACGCCTATTCGCCGAAGATGCAGTCGGTCCATTCGGGACTCTCGTCGATGAACATCGTGTGCGACGAGTCGGCCAACGAGGCGACCGTACATCCGTTGGTGACGACACACCCGGAAACCGGCAAGCGTGTGCTGTTCTACAACCGGGCGTATGTGCGCGATCTCGTGGGCTTCGACGACCCGCAGGAGAAGGCGGAGCTTCTCTCGTGGCTCCACAGCCACACCACCGACGCACGCTTCACCATGCGACACCGTTGGCGTGAGGGCGACGTTGCGATCTGGGACAACCGATCGACGCAGCACTACGCCCTGAACGACTACGCAGGGTTCCGCCGAGAGATGCACCGCACGACCATCGCCGGAACCGTTCCGGTCGCGTGAGCGGATTCGACTGGCGGTCGGCCACTCCCGAACAGGTCGACCTCGAGTACTCGCCCTCGCGCCACGCGTTGCGCCCACTCGACGAGTACCTCGCCGAGTACGCGCTGCTCTCGGCCGATGCCGACCCGGAGGTGCTGGCCGTTCCAGTTGCGCCTCTTCTCGTCTACATCCACGGCGGATACTGGCAGCGCCTGTCGGCCGCCGAGTCGTTGTTCAACGCCACCGACGCCGTTCGTCACGGGGTCGCGTTGCATGCGGTCGACTACGAACTCGCTCCACGGGCAACCGTCGAAGAGATCGTCGAGCAGTGCGTCGACGACGTTGCTGCGACGCTCGAGGCTCTGCGCCCGTCGCGGGTGGTCCTCGCCGGCTGCAGCGCGGGTGCGCACCTGGCGGCGATGTGCGCCCGTGATGCACGGATCGGGCGGTCGATCGACGGGCTCGCCCTCCTGAGCGGGATCTACGACCTTCGGCCGCTCGTGGTCACACCGACCAACGATGTGCTCGGTCTCGACGAACAGCGCGCCGCACGGCTGAGTCCGCTGCTGCTCGAGCCCTCCATTTTGCGAGCGCGTGTCCTGTGCGCGGTGGGTCGTCACGAGTCGAACGAGTTCCTCCGACAGAACCGTGAGTTCGCCGACCATCTGCGAAGAGCCGGCACAACTGTCTCTGATGTCGTGGTCGACGGTCGCGACCATTTCGACCTGCCGTACGACCTTCTCGCGCGCGGCACCGTGGTGGGAGACTGGGTCCTCGACGTTCTGGAGGGGTCATGACATTCGACGACGCACTCGCGAAAGCGGCTTCGCTCGATGCTGCTGATTCCCTGGCGCACGCCCGTGACCGATTCGACATACCCGACGGCACCTCGTACTTCGACGGCAACTCGCTCGGGCCGTTGACCCGAGCCTCGCGCGAGACCATCGCGCGCACCGTGGAGCACGAATGGCGTGTGCGGCTGATCCGATCGTGGAAAGAAGACTGGCTGGCGATGCCCTCCCGCGTGGGTGATGCGATCGCACCGCTCATCGGCGCACGACCCGGCACCACCATCGCGTGCGACAACACGTCGATCAACCTCCACAAGGTTCTCTCGGCTGCGGTGAAGCTACGTCCGGACCGAACCGAGATCGTGGTGGACATCGACAACTTCCCGACCGACATCTACATCGCCGCGAGCGTCGCCGAACAACACGGGCTGACACTCGTCGCCGTGCCGGCGAGCGAGATCATCGGGGTGATCACCGATCGGACGGCTGTGGTCACTGCGACCCATGTCGACTATCGCTCGGCACGCATCCTCGACTTCGCCGGCATCACCGCGGCCGCGCATGCACACGGTGCACTCATAGTGTGGGATCTTGCTCACTCGGCCGGCGCCGTCGAGGTCGACCTCGACGGTCACGATGTCGACTTTGCCGTCGGCTGCGGGTACAAGTACCTGAACGGCGGCCCGGGAGCACCTGCCTTCGTGTACGTCGCCCCGCGGTTGCTCGCCGAGGCAGGCCAGCCGCTGCAGGGGTGGTGGGGCCACGCCGAGCCGTTCGCCTTCGAGGTCGACTACCGCCCGGCGCCGGGTGTCGGTCGCTTCCTCACCGGCACGGCGAATGTTCTGAGCCTCAAATCTCTGGAAGCGGCCCTCTCGGCATTCGACGGTGTGTCGATGGCCCAGATTCGGGCCAAGAGCGTCTCGTTGACCTCTTTCTTTGTCGAGTTGTGGGGGGCTCATCTGGCCCCGCTGGGGTTCTCGCTCGCGTCACCACGGGAGGCGAGTGAACGCGGAAGCCATGTGGCACTTGGCTTTCCGACCGGGGAGGGGCTCGTCGAACGTCTGGCGGAGATCGACATGGTGGCCGATTTCCGGCCCCCCGACCTGATGAGGTTCGGGTTCGCCCCCCTCTACAACCGGCACTCCGATGTGGTCGATCTGGTCGAGAAACTCGCCCAATTTGCCTCGGACCATTGAGTTTTCCCCAGCCGGGCAGGTAGTTTTCGTCTACTACCAAGTAACGGCGGTTCGTACCGCCCCTTTCCCCTGGGGAGAAAAACATGAAGAAGAGCCGTGCGCTTCGCGTTTCAGCGATGCTCATCGGTCTGTCGCTGGTGGCCGCGGCCTGCGGCGGCAGCGACGATTCGGCCAGTGACACCACTGCCGCTGGTGGAGAGGCCCCCGAGGTCGTCACCTGCGACAACCCGGTTGCTTCGCTCGGTCTGCAGTTCCCGGAGACCGGCGATGCCGGCAACCTCGGTGCTCCGATGCTCAAGGGTGCCCAGATGGCCATCGACGAGTACAACGCCGAGAACCCCGACAACTGCGTGACCCTGAAGAAGTTCGACACGCAGGGTGACCCGGCAAAGGCCCCGGCCGTTGCTCAGTCGGCCATCGACGACGCATCTGTTCTCGGCATCATGGGCCCTGGCTTCTCGGGTGAGACCGAAGCCGCCATGCCGCTGTACCAGGAGGCCGGTCTCGCAGTCGTCACCGGTTCGGCCACGCGCCCGAGCCTGACCGACCAGGGCTGGAGCAACTTCCACCGTCTGCTCGCGAACGACTCGGTGCAGGGTCCTGCCATCGGCAAGTACATCGTCGAGACGCTCAAGGCCGCCAAGGTCGCCGTGATCGACGATGCCAGCTCGTACGGCAAGCCGCTCGCCGATGAAGTGGCCACCACCGTTGGTGCCGCTGTCGTCGTGCGTGACGCTGTCGACCCGGCTGCTGCCGACTTCTCGGCTGTCGTCACCAAGGTGAAGGACGCCGAAGTCGACGCAGTGTTCTTCGGCGGTTACTACGCCGAGGCATCGAAGCTCTCGACCCAGCTCCGTGACGCAGGCGTCGAGGCGACCCTGCTCTTCGGTGACGGCGTGAAGGACCAGGCGGGCTACGCCGACGCCACCGGTCCTGCCGCCGAGGGTGCGATCATCGCCTGCCCGTGCAAGGACGGCGATGCCGACTTCGTGAGCCGCTGGAGCGCCAAGTACGGAGAGAACCCGGGAACCTACGGTCCTGAGTACTACGACGTCGCGAACATCTTCCTCAGCATCATCAAGGCTGGCGCCACCGACCGTGCCGCTGTCCTTGCCGCTGTCGAGGCATTCGATGCGCCGGGCGTGACGAAGCAGATCAAGTTCACCGAGAGTGGCGAAGCCACCGAGGCAGGCGCGATCTACTTCTACAAGGTCACCAGCGGAAAGATCACCTTCGAGTCCGAGATCAAGTGATCTCGGTCGGGTGAACATCCGACTCTGACGCCGACGGCGGCCGGGGGCTTTCAGCCTCCGGCCGCCGTTGCATTATCCTGAGAAAACCTTCCATTCACTGAGGCTCCATGCGCGACTGGCTCATCTACAGAACCTTCTGGGAATTGACCGTCACCGGTGTCGTGCTCGGTCTCATCTACTCACTCGTCGCGCTCGGCTATACGATGGTCTACGGCGTGCTGCGCCTGATCAACTTCGCTCACTCGGAGATCTTCATGGTGGGCACGTTTGCATCGCTCATCTCGGTCACGCAGTTCTTCGGCATCTCTCTCTTCGAAGACGGCCAGTACCCGTACCGCACGGGTCTCGCACTGATCGCAGTGCTCGCGGGGTCGGTGTTTGCGGCCATGATCGCCTCCGGCGTCGGCGCCGTGATTCTCGAGCGGTCGGCCTATCGACCGTTGCGTGGTGCCGGTGACACGGTCGGCGCGGTCGTGCTCGCGTTCCTCACCGGCCTCATTATTTCGTTCCTCTTCAGCCGCAGCACGATGACCGAACTCGCGATCGCGCTCGTGCTCACCGGTCCAATCGCGTGGCTGTACGCGCGGGTGTTCAAGTCGGGCAAACAGGCCCCGAGGCTCGCATTCCTCATTTCGGCCATCGGTGCTTCGTTGGCTGTCGCCGAGGCGGCCGCGATCTGGGGTCCCGATGCCCGCAACATGTACAAGGTGCCACGCGTGCTCGAGAAGAAGGTGTTGTTCGAGTTCCTCGGAGCCGACATCCGTCTCGACTACGTACTCGTCGCCTCAGGTGCGATCCTCATGATGGTGTCGCTGTTGCTGTTCGTGAACCGCACCCGCCTCGGTCGTGGCATTCGCGCCGTCGCGCAAGACCAGGAGACGTCGCGCATTCTCGGCGTCGACGTGAACATGGTCATTCTCGTCACGTTCCTTCTCGGTGGCGTGATGGCCGGCGGCGCAGCGATGATGTTCACGCTCGTCTACGACCAGACCCGTTTCAACATCGGCTTCCTGCTCGGGGTCAAGAGCTTCACGGCCGCGGTGTTGGGCGGCATCGGCAACATCAAGGGTGCACTCCTGGGCGGTATCGCACTCGGTCTCGCAGAGAACTACGGCGCCGCTCTCTTCGGCGGCGAGTGGAAAGACGTGATCGCATTCGTTGTGTTGCTCGTCGTGCTCATGTTCCGCCCGACGGGCATTCTCGGTGAGTCGCTGGGGAGGGCACGCGTATGAGCCTCACCCAAATCTTCCGCGAGCGCACGCGTCCCATCGCATCGGTGCCGAGCCGTATCGAGTCGTTGCCCAAGCCTGCGCGCTCGCTGCTCGCCGTGGCAGTCATCGCTGCGGTGTACCTGCTCCCGTTCTGGCCCGACGTGCCGGTGCTCGGATGGATCGTCGACACCCCGGGCACGAACTTCGCGAGCGTCGTGACCGACCAAGTGATGATCTTCGTGCTGGTCGCCCTCGGTCTGAACGTTGTGGTCGGACTGGCAGGCCTGCTCGACCTCGGATACGTGGGTTTCTATGCGGTTGGTGCGTACACGACGGCTGTCGTGACGACGAACTCGTGGAACCTGCCGTGGTTGGCGAGCCTTCCCATCGCCGTTGCTGTCTCGATGTTGTCGGGCGTGATTCTCGGAACCCCGACGTTGCGTCTGCGCGGCGACTACCTGGCGATCGTCACGCTCGGCTTCGGCGAGATCATCCGCATCACTGCCAACAACTCGGAATGGTTGGGGAGCGTGCGGGGAATCAACAAGATCGACCGTCCTCCGAGCATCGGCCCGCTGAAGTTCGGCGTGCTCGACCCGAAGCCGTACTGGTACCTCGGTTTCACGATCATCCTTCTGGTCATTTTCATCGTGCGTCGACTCATGCGCAGTCGAGTGGGCCGAGCGTGGGATGCGATCCGCGAAGACGAGGACGCAGCCGAGTTGATGGGTGTGAACATCTTCAAGTTCAAGCTGTGGGCCTTCGCCATCGGTGCCGCGATCGGCGGTGTGGCTGGCACGCTGTACGCGGGCAAAGTGACTTATGTGAGCCCCGAGAACTTCGAGTTGCAGTTGTCGATTCTCTTCCTCGCCGCGCTCGTTCTGGGCGGCACCGGGAGCATCTACGGTGCGATCCTCGGGGGTGTGCTCGTGGCATGGGTGCCCGAGCGTTTCCGCAATTTCGAGGATCGCCGTTACTTCGTGTTCGGCATCGTGCTCGTGCTGATGATGGTGTTCCGTCCGCAGGGTCTCATTCCGCGCCGCGGAGCGAAGGCCGGTATCGACAAGACGTCGGCTCCAGCGGCCGGGGAGGTGTCCGGTGGCTGAGTTCCTCCTCGACGTCGACTCGGTGACGATGCAGTTCGGCGGCGTGACCGCACTCGAAGACGTCTCGCTGCGCATCAAGCCGGGCGAGATCCTCGGCTTGATCGGCCCGAACGGTGCCGGAAAGACCACCATGTTCAACGTCGTCACCGGGGTCTACCAGCCCACCAAGGGCGACATCAGGTTCGACGGCCAGAGCGTCGTGGGTGTCAAGCGCCACCACATCACAAAGCGCGGAATCGCCCGTACCTTCCAGAACATCAGGCTCTTCCCCGACATGTCGGCGCTCGAGAACGTGATGGTGGGCGTCGATGCGCACCACAAGTCGAGCGTGATCGGGGCGATCCTGCACACGCCACGGAACCGAGCCGAAGAGAAGCACGGCCGCGAACGTGCGATGGAACTGCTCACGTTCATGGGCATCGCCGACTACGCCGAGGTCGCCGCGCGCAACCTTCCGTACGGCTACCAGCGCAGGCTCGAGATCGCGCGCGCACTCGGGACCGAACCGAAGTTGCTGTGCCTCGACGAACCAGCCGCCGGCTTCAACCCCGCCGAGAAGCAGGAGTTGAACGAGTTGATCTTCAAGATCCGCGACCAGGGCTACACGGTGCTTCTCATCGAGCACGACATGAAGGTGGTCATGGGCGTGAGCGACCACGTTGTCGTGCTCGACTTCGGCCGCAAGATCGCCGAGGGCAAGCCCGAGGTCGTGCGCGAGAACCCCGACGTGATCGCGGCCTACTTGGGGGTGACCGACGATGCTTCTTGAGGTCGAGGATCTGCACGTCTTCTACGGAAAGATCGAGGCGCTCAAGGGGGTCTCGTTCACGGTGGGAGAGGGCGAGATCGTCACGCTGATCGGTGCGAACGGCGCCGGCAAGACCACCACCATGCGCACGATCTCGGGTGTGCGTCCGGTGGCTCAGGGTCGCATCACGTTCGAAGGCAAGGACATCAGCAAGATGGCTCCGCACGAGCGGGTCAAACTCGGGATCTGCCAGGCTCCCGAAGGTCGCGGCATCTTCCCGGGAATGAGCGTTCGCGAGAACCTCGAGATGGGCACGTATGTGCGGGGTGACAAGGGTGAACAGAAAGCCCGCGACCTCGAGCACGTGTTCCACCTGTTCCCGCGTCTGAAAGAGCGCATCGACCAAGCCGGTGGCACGCTGTCGGGCGGTGAGCAGCAGATGCTCGCCATCGGCCGTGCTCTGATGTCGCGTCCGCGATTGCTACTGCTCGACGAACCGTCGATGGGTCTTGCTCCGATGCTGATCGCCCAGATCTTCACGATCATCCGTGAGATCAACTCAGAGGGTGTGTCGGTGCTGCTGGTGGAGCAGAACGCGACCCAGGCCCTGCGCACGGCGAACCGAGGGTACGTGCTCGAGACGGGCAACGTCGTGAAGTCGGGCTCGGGCAAGGATCTGCTCGACGACCCGGCCGTGCGCGCGGCCTATCTCGGCGCTTGATTCACGAGAGTCGATCGAGCCAACGCCGCACCGACTCGGCGCTCTCTGCGCGCCATGTTCCCACCGGTGATCCGTCGTTCGACACGGT
>VFQT010000658.1_pt1 | contig 48308 bp, 40 predicted proteins | sample 3512381 | NCBI WGS metagenome assembly VFQT01 (sample SAMN10412376, study PRJNA504923) | tailings metagenome | isolation source: Relicate 2 Philex TSF3 active mining site | place: Philippines: Tuba, Benguet | collected 2017-08-29 | reverse complement strand
GAGGACATCGGCAACCCCGGTGCCGGACTGGTGGCGCACCTCTCCGCCGAACAAACCCGCCGCCTGCGCGGCGCCCTGCACGACGCCCTCCGCGAGGTGGGCGAGAACCCCGGACGCTAGAAGGAAGAGAACCATGACCATCGCACCCGCACCCCAACCCCGCGACCTCGACGCCGAGCAGATCCGCGACATCGAACGCTTCGAACTGGCCATCGACCAGTACCTCAAGGGCGAGATCGGCGAGGACGTGTTCCGCGTGATGCGTCTGAACAACGGCATCTACGGTCAGCGTCAGGGGGGCACCAACCAGATGGTGCGCATCAAGCTGCCGGCCGGCACCATCACCCCCGAGCAACTCGATCTGATGGGACGACTCTCCACCGAGTTCTCGCGCGGCTGGGGTCACATCACCACGCGCCAGAACATCCAATTCCACTTCGTCGAGCTCACCCGCATCCCCGCGCTGTTGCGCGAGTTGGCCGCGGTCGGCCTCACCTCGCGCGAGGCCTGCGGCGACACCGTTCGCAACGTGATGGCCTGTCACCTCGCCGGAGCGTGTCCCTACGAGAAGATCGACGTCACGCCGTGGGCCGAGGCCGTGTTCCGTCACTTCGTGCGCAACCCGCTCGGTCAGCGTCTGCCCCGCAAGTTCAAGGTGAACTTCTCGGGGTGCAGCACCGACTGCGGTCAGGCCATGTTCAACGACGTCGGCGTGGTCGCGGTCTCGCGCACGAACGACGACGGATCGGTGGAGCAGGGCTTCCGGGTGTACATCGCCGGCGGATTGGGCGCCACTCCGCATCCGGCGTTGGCCCTCGAGGACTTCACCACCCGTGAGGAACTGTTGCCCACCATCGAGGCCGTGTTGCGCGTGTTCGAGCAGACCGGCAACCGCGACAACAAGTTGCGCGCCCGACTCAAGTGGGTCGTCGACCAGTTGGGCATCGACGAGGTGCGCCGTCGCGTGATCAAGATCCGCCACACGTTGCCGGCCTCGTCGTCGTGGCCCGGCGGCATCCCGCCCGAGGTCGTGGCCGCCGGTGACGCCCCCGCGGGCAAGGCCGGCGAGGCGACCGCGGTGGGACAGGGCGTGTCGGTCACGTTGCGCAGCAGCGATCCGTACACGCGATGGGAGCAGACCAGCGTCATCCGTGGTGCGGGCAACGGCTCGGTGTCGGCCGTGGCCTACGCCGCGCTCGGCGACATCACCGCCTCGCAGTTCACGTCGTTGGCCTCGATCCAGCGCGAGCTGGGTGCCGACGTGCGCCTGTCGAATCGCCAGAACGTGGTGTTCCGCGGTCTGCGCGAGGACCAGCTGCGCGTGTTGTTCGATCGCCTCGAGGCCATCGGCATGGCCCGACCCGGCGCCGAGTTGGCCCGCGACGTGGTGGCCTGCCCCGGCGCCGACACCTGCAACATCGCGGTCACCCAGAGTCGTGGACTGGCCAAGGCCATCGGCGAGCAGTTGGAGGAGGAGGGTCTGGCCGAGGTGGGCGGAGTGCGCATCAACATCTCGGGCTGCACCAATAGTTGCGGTCAGCACCACGCCGCCGACATCGGGTTCTTCGGCGCCGAACGCCGCGCGAACGGGCGGGCCATTCCCGGATACCAGATGTTGCTCGGTGGTTTCGTGGGTGACGAGCAGATCCACTTCGGCCAGAAGGCGTTGCGCCTGCCGGCCAAGAACGCGCCGGTGGCCGCGGCCCGGGTGATCCGCCGCTTCGCCGAGGAGCGCAAGGCCGGCGAGCCGTTCCAGGAATGGCTGAACCGTTCCGGTGGCGCGGCGAAGGTGGCCGAGGGCTTGAAGGACCTCGACCAGATCCCCACCCCCGACGAGGCACCCGATTACTACGTGGACTTCGACGAGACGAGCCCCTTCGCGGTCAACGTCTCCGAATCGGAGTGCGCCACCTGATCAGCAGACCTCCAGGCCGTCCAGCTCTCCCTGCTCGCGCCAACGCTCGAGCACTTTGACGAACGCCACCGGTCCGCCGCCGTAGCTGCCGCTCTGCAGACTGCGCGCGGCGGGCTTGCCCTCGTTGTTGTAGTAGCCGGGCGTGCACGCCTCGAGGAACTTGATGTTGTTCTGCGCCAGATCGACGATCGTGCGCACCCACTTCTCCTCGGCCTCCGCCGTGACCTCGGCCCGGGTGAGACCGTTCTGCTCGAGGTGCGCGATGAGGTGCGCCAGGTGGATGCTCTGCTCGTTGAGCATGTGCGGGAAGTTCACCGTGAAGCCCGACTGCGTCTGGCTGACGATGAAGCAGTTCGGGAATCCGCGACTGTGGAACCCGTGCAGGGTTCGCGTGCCGTCGGCCCAGTGTTGGGTGAGCGTCTCGCCGTCGACCCCGTGCAACTCGTAGCCGGATCGTCGCGTGTACTCGGTGCCCACCTCGAAGCCCGTGGCGTAGATGAGACAGTCGAGTTCGTACTCGACGCCGTTCACCACCACGCCCTTCTCGGTGATCAGTTGCACGCCCTTGCCGTCGGTGTCGATCAGGTGCACGTTCGGACGGTTGAACGTGTCCAGGTACTCGTCGTGGAAACACGGTCGCTTGCAGAACTGGCGGTACCACGGCTTCAGCGCCGACGCGGTGGCCGGGTCGGTGACCAGCTGGTCGACCCGGGAACGGATCTGCTCCATCTTCTCGAAGTCGGCCAGTTCCATGTTGTGCGCCAACGACTCCGCGGAGAGGTCGATCTTCTCCTGCGAACGCAGACGGATGAGCAACTTCGCGATGATGTCGGTCCACCCGTCGCTCACCAGGTCGACCTCGGCGTAGCCACCGCTGACCAGGGTGTTGAAGTTGTCCATGCGCTCGCGTTGCCATCCCGGCCGCAACGAGGCCGCCCATTCGGGATCGGTGGCCCGGTTGTCGCGCACGTCGATCGACGACGGGGTTCGTTGGAACACGTACAGCTCCTTGGCCGTGGCCCCCAGATGCGGGACGCACTGCACCGCGGTGGCGCCGGTTCCGATGATGCCCACGCGCTTGTCGGCCAACTTGGTGAGACCACCGGTGGAGTCGCCTCCGGTGTACTCGTAATCCCAGCGACTGGTGTGGAAGGTGTGGCCGGCGAACGACTCGATGCCGCGGATGCCCGGCAGCTTCGGTCGGTGCAGCGGTCCGTTGGCCATGATCACCCAGCGGGCCCGCATGCGATCGCCGCGGTTCGTGGAGATGATCCAACGACGCGAGGACTCCTCCCACACCATGCCGGTCACCTCGGTGGAGAAGCACGCGTTGTCGTACAGACGGAAGTGTTCGCCGATGGCCCGACTGTGCGCCAGGATCTCGGGAGCGTCGGTGTACTTCTTCTTGGGGATGTACCCGATCTCCTCCAGCAACGGCAGGTAGATGTACGACTCCACGTCGCAGGCCGCCCCCGGATAGCGGTTCCAGTACCACGTGCCGCCGAAGTCGCCGCCCTTCTCGATCACCCGAAGGTCCTCGATACCGGCTTCGCGCAAACGCGCGCCGGCCAACAGACCGCCGAATCCGCCGCCGATGACGGCCACCGTCACCTCGTCGAACAGGGGCTCGCGCGTCGCGGGGCGGGTGTACGGGTCGTCGAGGTACTGCGCGTACTCGGAGATGTCGACGTACTGCTCGTTGCCGTCCTCACGCAGACGTTTGTCGCGCTCGAGGCGGTACTTCTCGCGCAGGCCGTCGGGATCGAAGGTGGTGGTCACGTGGGTCTCCGTTTCACTTCGCCGAAATCACGACACGAGGCTCATGGCGTCGTGGTCGATCGCTTGTCGTCCGTGCTGGGTGGCCATCATCACGAACAGATCGTCGCCGCGCTCGGTGCGCGCGGCCATGGAGGTGGCCAGCACGGTGATGACGAGTCCCCACAACGAGCCGAACCGATAATCACGCCAGCACGTGTCGCGGTCGTAGGCGATGCCCGCGGCGTTCATCCGCGTTCGATACGACTCCAGCAGATCTCGCTCCACGTCGGGTCGCCGCTCGGGCGTGAAACTGCCCGCGATCATGTACGCCACGTCGACCATGCCGAGACCCTGGTTGGCGGTCTGCCAGTCGACGATGACCAACGGCGGCGCCTCGGGCGAGCGGGCGAAAAGGAAGTTGTCGGGACGGAAGTCGTAGTGGGCCAACGTGAGCGGCGTGCCCGAACCCATCGCCCAACGCGCCACGTGCGGGGCGAAGTCCTGCACGATGCGGGCGATCGGATCATCCAGTCGTTCGCCGAGTCGCTCGATGAAGGCCGGCAACAGCATCGAATAGATCATCGACAGCATGGCGGCGCGCTCCTCGATGGTGGCCGGATTCGCCGCGATCTCCGACAGCGTGGGATCGCCCCAACGCGGCGCGTGCATCAACACCGCCTGCTCGACGGCCAACTCGGCCTCGTCGAGCGTGAGACCCACGAACTGGTCCCCCTGCTCGGACCCGCTCAGGTCCTCCATGATGAGGCAGAACTGCTGGGCCTCGAGGTTCAAGGCGGCGTGGTGGCATTTCGGCGCGCGAACGTCGACCGTGGGTGCCACGCGGCTGTAGAAGTTGTACTCGGTCACGTAGGCGCTGCCGCCGAAACCCGTGGCGCGGGCGGTCTCGTCGAGCGAGGGGAACTTGCCCATCACCGTGGCGGGTCGTGACACGGAATCGTTCGAGGTTGACTCGTCCCACGTGAGCGAGAACCGTCCGTTGCAACCGGTCTGGCCGGTGCCCACGAAACCCTCGAAGCGACAATCGGTCAGCGTCGCCCCGGCCGCCACCCCCGCCTCGTCCAGCACGCGGGCCATCCAGGCGGTGTCGATCGTGCGCGGATCGCTCCGAATGTCCAACTCGTCCCCCATCGACGGATCCCCCGATCTTGCCCGAATCCAACCGTAGACCGAGATGCCCCCTCCGAACACCCCCGTAGCCTGATCCCATGGGTCTGGGAACCGGAATTCGCGTCGGCATCCAACTGCCCGAGGTGGAGCGGGTGGTGCGTTGGCCCGAGTATCGCGACATGGTCCACGCCGCCGAGCACGCGGGTTTCGACAGCGTGTGGCTGGGCGATCATCTCCTGTACCGCGGCGACGGGCGTGCCGAGCGGGGTCCGTGGGAGGCCTGGACCATGCTGGCGGCCGTGGCCGCCGAAACCGAGCGCGTGGAATTCGGCCCGCTCGTGGCCTGCGCCGGATTCCACCCGCCGGCGGTGTTGGCCAAGATGGCCGCCACCATCGACGAGATCAGCGGTGGCCGGTTCGTGCTCGGTCTGGGCGCCGGTTGGAACCGACCCGAGTTCGACTCCTTCGGAATCCCCTTCGATCGACGCGCGGCCCGCTTCGAGGAGGCCCTGGCCGTCATCGGACCCTTGGTGGAGGGGCGACGGGTGACCCACCACGGGAAGTTCCACGAGATCGACGACGCCGTGCTGTTGCCCACTCCCGCGCGAGCCGTGCCCCTGATGGTCGGTTCGGTCGGCGAGCGCGTGTTGCGCGCGGCCCTGCCCACGGCCACCTGGTGGAACACCTGGTTCGACTGGTTCGGCAACTCCGCCGAGGGGTTCGCCACGTTGAACGAACGGATCATCCGACTGTGCGACGACGTGGGCCGTGACCAAACCACGTTGAAGCGCAGTGCGTGCCTGTTGGTAGTGACTGACCCCACCGCCGGTGAACGGCCGCAACCCGTCGCGTACACGGCGGCGACTCTTGCCGACGTGCGCGCCCGCGTGCTCGAGATGCGCGACGCCGGCGCCGACGAGGTGATCCTGGTGAGCGATCCGATCGACGAGCGAAGCATCCGCCTGCTCGCCGAGAATCTGTCGTGAGACGGTCGCTGACGCTCGCTGTCGTGCTGGGTCTCGGCGCGGTGGGTCTCTCGTGGACCTCCGCGAGCGCCTCCGCAGACTCGGCCGCGAACGACACGGGCAACGACGACGTCACCATGATCTCGTCGTTGATCGTCGAACGTCTCCCGGGTCGCACGGCTCTGGCCGCCCAAGCCGCGGTGGAGAACCTCGCCGACGTGGAAGCCGAGCGTGGATCACGACTGGGCGATCGGTTCGAGACCATCGTGCTCGATCGACCGGTCACCGAGGCCGAAGCCGAACTCCTCGCCGCCGCCCTCGAACGTGACGGACTGGTGGTGTCGGCCGCACCCGATCACCCGCGGTACAGCACCGCGACCAACGATCCGGAGTGGTCGAACCAGTGGTCGTTGCAGCCGTTCGCGGCGTCGAACGCCGGCATCGGACTCGAAGCCGCGTGGAACGCGGGGCCGGGAGTCAACGACGTGGTGGTGGCGGTGATCGATACCGGCCGACCGCGCTTCACCGGCGCGGACCATCCCGACATGGTGGGCAACCTCGTGGCGGGTTACGACTTCATGTCGCAGTCGGGCAACGGCCGCGACCCACGCGACGGGAACGGGCGCGACTCCAACGAGACCGACGAAGGAGACTGGGAGACGGTCGACCAGTGCGGAATTGGCTCACCGTCGACCGTGCAGAACAGCTCGTGGCACGGATCGCACGTGGCCGGCATCATCGCGGCCGAGACCAACAACGGGGTGGGTATCGCCGGCATCAACCCCCGCGCCAAGGTCCAACACGTCAGGATCCTCGGTGCGTGCGGCGGAGTGACCTCCGACGAGATCGCCGCCATTCGCTGGGCCGCGGGACTGTCGGTGGCCGGAGTGCCCGACAATCCGACGCCGGCCAAGGTGATCAACCTGAGCCTGGGTGGACCGAGCGAATGCACCGCGGCCGAGCAGGCCGCCATCGACGCGGCGGTCAACGCCGGGAGCATCGTGGTGGTGGCCGCGGGCAACAGCAGTGTCGACCTCGACACCAACGACTACGCCCCGGCCAACTGCGCGAACGTCATCACCGTGGCGGCCACCACGCAGAACGGAAATCGTCTGAGCCAGTCGAACTACGGATCGAAGGTGGAGATCGCCGCACCCGGACGCCAGATCGTGTCCACCATGAACGCCGGCACCACCACGGCGACGTCGTCGTGGACGTACTCGTCGAAGTCCGGCACCAGCATGGCGGCCCCCGTCGTCGCCGGGGTGATCTCGTTGATGCTGTCCTACGACCCCTCGTTGCGACTGCTCGACATCCAGCACATCCTGCAACAGACGGCCTCACCCTTCCCCGCCGGATCGGACTGCAGTTCGATCCCGTCGAACGTGCTCTACTGCGGACCCGGAATCGTGAACGCGGCCGCCGCCATGCAGACCCTGTCGGGCTACACGCCGTTGGGTGCCCTCGTCGACTTGACTCCGAACCGAATTCTGGACACCCGCGACGGAACCGGCGGCGTCCCCGCCACCCGCGTCGGCAACTACACCGGAACCGCCCCCGACCTCACCTTCCCCATCCTGGGCGCCGGCGGAACCCCCACCAGCGGCGTCTCAGCCGTCTCACTCAACGTCACCGTCGCCGACACCAACGCCCCCGACGAAGGCGGCTACGTCACCATCTACCCCTGCGCCAACGGACGACCCAACGTCTCCAACCTCAACTTCACCAACCGCCAAATCATCCCCAACGCCGTCATCGTCCCCGTCGGCAACGGCGACATCTGCTTCCACGTCTACGGAACCGCCCACCTCATCGTCGACATCAACGGCTGGTTCCCCGGCTAACCCCCTAACCAAAATGCGACAAATTGTCGCTTTGTGTACACGAGCCATGTACACAAAGCGACAATTTGTCGCATTTTGGTCATTGGGGGGTCTTGGGTCTTGACCAAACGAAGATGAAGGAAAGTACGTGTCTACCGATGTTCCCCTAGAGTTTTCAGGGTCGGGAGAGACACGTGAGCGGACGAAACACCAGCACCAAGCAGCCTCGGAAACGGCGCCACCAGCTGGTCTTTCTCGCCCTCCTCGCCCTGATCGGCCCCCTCGTCACCCTCGCCTCACCCGCTTCGGCCGCCTCCGGCCCCTCCGTCGAGATTCCCCACACCACCGGGGTCGCGCGGTCCCGCATCGTCACCGTCGGCACCGACGCCGACCTGTCCGGCGTGATCGCCGATCTGGCCCGGGCCGGCGTCACGCCCACCCAACGCTTCACCAACCTGCTGAACGGCTTCACCGCGATGCTCGACGACGCCCAGGTCGAGACCCTACGGCGCGACCCACGGGTGTCCGCGGTGGAGGACGACGGCCTCGTCAGCACGGAAGTCACCGAGCCCGACACCTCCGCGGGTGACGGCGGCGACGTGATCCCCGGTCGCTACATCGTGCGCCTGCGTTCGAACCCGAGCTACGCCGCTCGTTCATCGGTGTTGTCCGTCCTCGGCAACGACATCATCGCGACCTACAGCTCGGTGTTCCCCGGCTACGCGGCCACGTTGACCGACCTGCAGGTGAAGCGACTGCTCGCGAACTCCGCCGTGCTCTCGGTCGAGCCCGACCGCGTGGTCTCGATCGCCGGCGACCAACTGAACCCGCCGTGGGGCCTCGACCGCATCGACCAGTCGGCGCTCCCGCTCGACGGCCACTACGTCGACCGCTCGTCGGGCGCCAACGTGAACGTGTACGTGGTGGACACCGGCATCATCAACCATCCCAACTTCGGTAACCGCATCGCAGCCGGTCGCAACTTCGCGGCGAACGCCAGCGGGGTCATCACCTCCAGCGACACCACCGACTGCAACGGTCACGGCACCCACGTGGCCGGAACCGTCGCCGGCACCACCTACGGCGTCGCCAAGGGAGCGACCATCATCCCCGTTCGCGTGTTGAACTGCGCCGGTAGCGGATCGAACAGCGGAGTGATCTCCGGCATCGACTGGGCCGTCGGTCATCACACCGGAACCACCCCGGCCGTGATGAACCTCAGCCTCGGTGGTGGGGCCAGCAACTCACTCGATGCCGCCATCAACCGGGCCATCAACGACGGGATCGTCGTGGTCGTGGCGGCCGGAAACAGCAACGCCGATGCCTGTTCGTCATCACCGGCGCGCGTGCCCAACGCCATCACCGTGGGCGCCTCCACCAGTTCGGACGCCCGTGCCTCGTTCTCGAACTACGGCACGTGCCTCGATATGTTCGCGCCGGGGCAAGGCATCCTCTCCACCTGGCTCAACGACGGCACCAACACCATCAGCGGCACGTCCATGGCCGCACCCCACGTGGCCGGCGCCGCCGCCGTGATGTGGGGAACCGATCTCGCCCAATCGGCCGCCACCGTGAACGCCGCCGTACTCAACGCGGTCTCCGCCGACAAGTTGTCGAACGTCGGGGTCGGATCACCGAACAAGTTGTTGTACGTCAGCCCCGGCAACGGTGTCGCTCCGGCCAGCCCCACCTCCGTGAGCGCGAGCGGCGGTGCGGGACAGGCCACCGTCACCTGGTCCGCGCCCACCAACGTGGGCAGCAGTCCGATCAACGGCTACGTCGTGACCGCCAACCCCGGCGGCGTCACCTGTCAGTGGCCCGGAGGCTCCCTCACGTGCACCGTGGTCGGATTGGCCGCCGGCTCCTACACGTTCACCGTCCGCGCCTCGAACGTGTGGGGCCAGAGCACCGCATCCGTTCCTTCGAACTCGGTGTCGGTCACCGCTTCGAACGACTTCTTCGCCGGGGCGACACCGATCAACACGCCCTCGGGCAACTGGACCGGATCCAACACCGTGGCCACCCTCGAACCCAACGAGCCGGCCCTCGACGCGTCCGGTACCGGAGGCGGAGCCTCCATCTGGTTCAAGTACAACGCCACCGCACCGGGTTCGCTCACCGTCGACACCTTCGGCAGCTCCTTCGACACCGTGATCACCGCGTATTCCGGAACCACGCTCTCCAACCTCTCGCGCATCACGTTCAACGACGATGCCGCCAACACCGTGCAGAGTTCCATGTACTTCGACGTGGCGAACGGTTCGTCGTACTACATCCGCGTCGCCTCGTGGGCCGCTCCGCGCGGATCGATCGCGCTCAATTGGACGCTCACGGGAACCTGTCCGGTGACCCAGGTGATCGGCGACAACTTCTGTGCCGCCTACGACCTCACCAACGTGGGTGGAACCACCATCCGCGACAACACCAACGCCACCCTCGAGTTCGGCGAGCCCACCGCGACCATCGGCAACGGAGCGGGCTCGGTGTGGTACCGCTACACCGCTCCCGGCGCCGGAACTCTCAACATCGGCACCAGCGGCAGCAACGTCAGCAACGTGGTGAGCGTGTTCGTCGGATCGTCGTTGTCGACCTTGGTTCGACCCGCGGGCTGGACCGACTTCGGCAACTCGGTCTCGTCGGCCTCCATCGAGGTCACCAAGGACACCCGCTACTACCTCCGGCAGGCCAGTTTCTCCTCCGTCCGCGGTCCGATGGCCATGACCGTCGGGTTCACCCCCACGGTCGTCACCACCGCTCCCACCGAGCCGCGCAACGTCACCGCGGTTCCCGGCGCCGACGACGGAACCGTGGTGGTCACGTGGACGGCGCCGGCGAGCGACGGCGGTTCAGCGGTGCTGTCGTACGAGGCCACCGCGAACCCCGGAAGCCGGTCGTGCACCGTGGCCGCACCCACCACCACCTGCACCATCACGGGACTCACCAACTTCGATCCGTACACCGTGGCGGTCAGTGCCAACAACGCGGTCGGCACGTCGCTCGACGGAGTCGCTCCCGGTTCGGTGCGACCCGGTTACCGCAACGACGCGTTCGCCACTCCCAAGCCCCTCGGCTCCACATCGGGCGCGATCAGCAGTCGCAACGTCAACGCCTCGGCCGAGAACGGCGAACCGGCTCACGCCACCTCGCCGGCGACCAAGTCGATGTGGTTCGAATACACCCCGACCAGCAACGGCCAGTTCTCCATCGACACCGCGGGCTCCTCGTTCGACACGGTGTTGGCGGTCTACACCGGCAACGCGCTGAACGCTCTCACCACCATCGCCTCCAACGATGACATCCGCTCCGGTCTCACCAGTGCCGTCACGTTCACCGCCAACGCCGGCACCCGGTACCTCATCGTCGTCGACGGTTGGCGCGGTGCCTCGGGGAACGTCTCGCTCAACTGGCTCTACGCCCTGCCGTCGGCCCCGGCCGCACCCACCAACGTGCGCGCCATCTCGTCCCGCCCGAATCAGGCCGAGATCACCTGGACCGCTCCGGCCAACACCTCGTATCCCATCACCGAGTATCTCGTCACCTCCTCCCCCGGCGGACGCACCTGCACCTGGACCGCCGGGCCACTGGTGTGCACCGTGTCGGGACTCACCGCGCAGGTGTCGTACACGTTCACCGTGGCCGCGCGGAACCTCGTCGGATACGGCGCCACCTCCACGCCGTCGAACAGCATCGTGCCGCGCTCGGAGAACTGGGTGCGAACGGCCGCCAACTCTTGGGGTGTCGACCGCATCGATCAGGCCAATCTGCCGCTCGACGGCGATCTCTCCACCGTCAACCGCGGCGAGGAGTCGGTCGTGTTCGTGGTGGACACCGGCCTGAACGCGCATTCGGACTTCGTCGGTCGCGTGCTGCCCGGACGTAACTTCGCTCCGCACACGTCCCCCACCGTCGATCCGACGAACACCAGCGACTGCCAGGGGCACGGAACCCACGTGGCCTCCACGGCGGCCGGCACCGGATACGGGGTGGCCACCAGCGCCCGCATCGTCCCGGTGCGCGTGCTCGACTGCACCGGGTCGGGCTCGGTGGGATCGATCATCACCGCCCTCGACTGGATTCGCACGTACGCGATGGACGGTCGCCGCGGGGTCGTGAACATGAGCCTCGGCGGTGGAATCAGCACGTCGCTCGACACCGCCGTCACCAACCTCGTCAACGCCGGGTTCGTGGTGGTGGTGGCCGCCGGCAACGACGGTGGTGATCTCGACCCGAGTCAGCGCGACGCCTGCAACCACTCGCCCGCGCGGGTCCCGGCCGCCATCACCGTGGGCGCGTCCGACATCAACGACGCCCGGGCCTTCTTCTCGAACTCGGGAACCTGTCTCGATCTCTTCGCCCCGGGCATGGACATCACGGCCGCCGCGTACGACACCTACTCCGACACCGACGTGAAGAGCGGTACGTCGATGGCGTCTCCCCACGCCGCCGGCGCCGCGGCCATCGTTCTCACCTCCTACCCCACCGCCACCCCGGCCCAAGTCGCCGAGTACATGCGCACCGATGCCGTGCCCGGCATCATCCGCGACGCCGGCACGGGTTCGCCCAACCGTCTGCTCATGGTCGCTCCCGGAACCATGCGCCCGGTGAATCCCACGCGCGTGTTCGACACCCGCAACGGTGAGGGCGGCGTTCCGATTCGCAAGGTGGGTGGCGACTACGTGTTGCGCGTGCAGATGACCGGTCGCAACGGCGTGCCGGCCACCGGCGTCAGCGCCGTCAGCCTCAACGTCACCGTCACCGGCGCCACCGGTGAGGGATACGTCACCGTGTTCCCGTGTGGTGACCGCCCCGAGGCCTCGAATCTCAACTACCGCGCGGGTCAGACCACACCGAACGCCGTCATCGCCTCGCTGTCGTCCACGGGCGAGGTGTGTTTCTACAGCTTCGCCCCGGTCGATCTCATCGCCGACCTGAACGGTGCGTTGCTCGACGGCAACGGATTCCGACCCATCTCCCCCTTCCGCATCGCCGACACCCGCCACGGCTGGGGCGCCCAGATCCCGCGCGCCCGCGTCGGCGACATGACCGAGTCCGGCGCCCCGCTCGAGATCCCGATCCTCGGACTCGGGCCCGTTCCGTCGTCGGGCGTCTCGGCCATCGCCCTCAACGTGACCGTCACCAACACCGAGGCTCCCGATGCCGGCGGCTACGCCACCGTGTATCCCTGCGGCACCCGCCCGGACACGTCGAACCTCAACTTCTTCAGCGGAGAGAACGTCCCGAACGTGGTGATCTCGCCGCTGTCGTCGCGGGGATCGGTGTGCGTGTTCGTGTACGGCCGTGCCGACGTCATCGTCGATGTGAACGGCGCCTTCCTCAGCGGCCTCGGCTACACGCCCCTTCAGCCCCGACGCATCGCCGACTCGCGAAACGGCGTGGGCACCGCGGGCGTCCGGGCCATCGGCGCCATCGACGGTTCCGGGGCCCCGCTCGAGATCTCGGTGGCGAACCTCTCGCCGTCCACGTCGCGACGATTGGTGTCGGTGTCCATGAACGTCACCGCCATCGGACTCGACGCCCATCCGGCGGGTGGCTACGTCACGGTGTACGCCTGCGACGAGCTTCCCAACTCGTCCAACCTGAACTTCGTGCCCGGCGAGATCGCTCCCAACGCGGTTCTGGCACCGGTCTCCGAGAACGGCACCGTCTGTCTGCACGTGTTCGGACGCGCGCACGTCATCGTCGACGTGAACGGCGTTCTCACCACGTCGGACTGACGTTTCGTCAGGATCGTCACCCCGTCACGATCGTCTGGGTCACGGGGCGGGACGATGGAACACGCCGTTCGTGATCACGATCTCGACGCGCTCACCGTCGACCGTGGCCACACCGTCGGCCACGATCGAGTACTCGCGATGGTCGACGTCGAACGTCGTCGGCGGCCACACCAGGGTCACGCGGGGCTGGGTCCCGATGTTCGCACTGGCCGATCGGCCGACCCCCGACAACGTCACCCGATCGTCGGACACCTCGCATCGCAGTGCCACCACGTGCGCGCGTTCGACTCCGGAGGTGAGCAGATACGCGAAGTCCCGACCCTCCAGTCGATCCGCCAGATCCGACGGCTCGATCCGGATGCTCAACGGTGGGTCCCCCACGAATCCCAATGGGTCATCTCGCGCGAGGGCAGACGATGCGCGGGCTTGAAGTCGTCGCCGGTGTAGTACGCCACCGGGAACAACACCGTCTGCGTCCAGTCCTCGGGGATTCCCAACATCGTCGACACCTCGGACTCGGAGAACAAGTGGATGGTGGTCCACGCCGTGCCGAGACCGCGGGCCCGCAAGGCCAACATGAAACTCCACGCCGCGGGCAGGATGGATCCGTAGGTGCTGGCTTGGGCGATCACCATCGGCACGTTCTCCACGCGCCCCTTCACGCAGGCGATCACGAACACCGGCACTTGTTCGAGGATCGCTCCCAGGTGCTCGGCGGATTCCATCACCTTGGGCATCACGTGTTCGCGCGGATCACCCTCGGGCAAGGGCGGCGGGTATCCCGAGCCGGTCATCATCTCGGCGCCCTGTCGATAGATGCGTGCGATGACGGCCTTCTTCTCGGGATCGGTCACCACCACGAAGGCCCAGTTCTGGGCGTTCGTGCCCGTGGGGGCCTGCATGGCGATGTCGATGCACTCGGCGATCACCTCGGGCTCCACCGGACGGCTCAGATCGAGGCGCTTGCGCACCGACCTGGTGGTGGTCAACAACTTGTCGGCGGCGGCGCGATCGATCGTCATGGGCCGACTCTAGGTCACCCACGCTGGGACGATGTCCGGCCCGGGATTCGCCGGTCCTATTCCCGAGTTGTTTTGTCGGGAATTACCTCTATCCTTTCCCCCACCCGTCACGAAGGAGCAACAACATGGCCATCCGCCTCGGCGACACCGCCCCCGACTTCACCGCCGACACCACGCAGGGCACCATCTCGTTCCACGAGTGGCTCGGCGATTCGTGGGGCGTGCTGTTCAGCCACCCCAAGGACTTCACCCCGGTGTGCACCACCGAACTCGGTTACGTCGCACGCATCAAGCCCGAGTTCGACAAGCGCAACGTGAAGGTCATCGGCTTGTCCGTCGACTCCGTCGAGAGCCACAACAAGTGGGAAGGTGACATCGGCGAGACCCAGGGAACTCCGGTGAACTTCCCCATGATCGGCGATCCCGATCGCAAGGTGAGCGACCTGTACGACATGATCCACCCCAACGCCAACGACACCCTCACGGTGCGTAGCGTGTTCGTGATCGGTCCCGACAAGAAGGTGAAGCTCACGATCACCTACCCGGCTTCCACCGGACGCAACTTCGACGAGATCCTGCGCGTCATCGATTCGCTCCAGCTCACCGCGAAGTACAAGGTCGCCACCCCGGTCAACTGGACCGACGGCAACGACGTCATCATCGGTGCCGCCGTGTCCGACGACGAGGCCAAGACCCTCTTCCCCAACGGCTGGAAGACCGTCAAGCCCTACCTGCGCGTGCTGCCCCAGCCGGGCAAGTGATTCACCCCGGCAGGTAGTTCGCCTCGATCCATTCGCGAACGACCGGCGCCACCTTCGACAGGTGTGTGGCCGGATCGTTCCGGATGGCCGTGGCACTGATGGGAACGTTCACCCGCTCGGGATCGCACACCAAAGGCTCGGCCCCCAGTCGTCGGGCCAACTCCGAGATGTAGAAGTCGCTCGACACCACCACGTGCGGGCCGGTCTCGAGCGGCCACTGCGATCGGAACAGGGCGATCCACGCGGCCCAGAGGTCCTCGTCGTCCCAGTCGTTACCCAACCCGTGAGCCACCCGCACGACGGTCGCCCCGGGATGCAGGTCGCGCAACCATCCCGCCCGCAGGTCACCCGGGAACGTCTCGCCGTCACGCGTGTTGACGAACACCACCACCCGCTCGCACCGTTCGCGGGCCCACTCGATCATGTACGAATGCCCCAGGTGCGGGGGGTCGAAACGACCCACGATCAGTCCGGTGGGATGCACCGACACAGATTAGGACCGGCGTCACCGCGTGTTCACCAATGTCTCACGTGTGCCCCGCCGACGACGACGGCAGAATGGATGCATGAGCACCTCCACCATCGTCGCCGCCGGTGCGGTCGACGCCTTCAAGATCTACGGCAAGGACGACAGCGAGGTGCGCGCCCTCGACGGGGTCACGGTGAACTTCGACGCCGGAAGGTTCACGGCCATCATGGGTCCGTCGGGTTCGGGCAAGAGCACCCTGATGCACTGCCTGGCCGGACTCGACACGTTGACCTCGGGCACCATCACCATCGGCGACACCAATCTGGCCACGCTCAACGACAAGGAGCTCACGCTCACCCGACGCACCAACGTGGGTTTCATCTTCCAGGCCTACAACCTCATTCCCACGCTCACCGCGCTCGAGAACATCACGTTGCCGCTCGACCTCGGCGGCACGCCCGTCGATCAGCAATGGCTTGACACCGTCGTCGACGCGGTCGGCCTGCGTTCGCGTCTGAACCACCGCCCGAGCGAGCTCTCCGGCGGTCAGCAGCAACGCGTCGCCGTGGCCCGCGCGTTGGCCAGCAAGCCGCGCATCATCTTCGCCGACGAACCCACGGGCAACCTCGACAGTCGCATGGGTGCCGAGATCCTCTCGTTCATGCGCCACGCGGTCTCCGATCTCGGACAGACCATCGTGATGGTCACCCACGATCCGGTGGCCGCGTCCTACGCGGACCGCGTGATCTTCCTCGCCGACGGCAAGATCGTCGACGAACTGAACGACCCCACGGCCGACCAGGTGCTCGACCGCATGAAGCGTCTCGGTTCCTGACATGGCCACACCCGTCACCCGACTCACCATTCGGGGCGTCATCGCCCGCAAATGGCGCATCTTCCTCACCATCTTGGCGGTGGTGAGCGGAGTCGCGTTCGTGAGCGGCGCATTCGTCCTGACCGACAGCGTCAAGAAGTCGATCAACGATCTGTTCGCCACGCTCAGCGAGGGCATCGATCTGGAGGTCCGCACGTCCATCGCCTTCGGTGACGAGGCCACCGCCGAGCGCGATCCGGTGTCCACGTCCCTGATCGACGAGATCGCCGCCGTCGAGGGTGTGCGGCTGGCCGAGGGCAACCTGTTGCGGGCCGCCACCGTGATCACCGCCGACGGTGAGCCCCTGCGCACCTCGGGTCCGGCTTTCGGTATCGCCTGGGTCGGTCCCGACGGACTCGACGGGCGAACCATGGTCGAGGGCCGTCCGGCGCTGGGCCCGGGCGAGGTGACCCTCGACAAGTCGTCGGCGCGTCGCGCCGGATACGAGATCGGCGACACGGTCACCATCGTCGGCCCCACCGGCAAGGGCGACTTCGAGCTGGTCGGGCTCAACGGCACCGGAAAGACCACCAACGGTGGTGGCGCGAGCATCGCCGCCTTCGACCCCGTCACGGCCAACGAGTTCCTCGGCGCCAAGGACATGGTCGACTCCATTTACGTGGCCATCGACGAGGGCGCCGACCGCGACGTCGTGATGGCGGCCGTCGACGCGGCGCTGCCCGAGGGCCTCGAGGTGATCACCGGTGAGCAATCCGCCGAGGAGACCGCCGGGGCCATCAACGACATCATCGACATCTTCGGCAACGTGCTGCTGGGGTTCGCCGCCGTGTCCCTGTTCGTCAGCGCCTTCCTGATCTTCAACACCTTCGCCATCATCGTGAGCCAGCGTCTGCGCGAGCTGGCGTTGTTGCGCGCCGTCGGGGCGAGTTCGCGCCAGATCCGCACGATGATCATCGGCGAGGCGCTGGTGGTCTCGGTGGTCGCCACTCTGCTCGGAATCCTCGCCGGCATGGGGGTGGCCAAGGGCATCGTGGCCATCTTCAACGCGGCCGGAGCGGCGTTCCCCTCGGCCTCGCTCATCGTCTCCACCCGCACCGTCTTCGCCAGCACCGTCGTCGGTGTGGGGGTCACGGTGGCCGCGGCCATCGTGCCGGCACTACGCGCCGCGCGCATTCCACCGGTGGCGGCCATGCGACCCGAGTTGGGTTTCAACTCCCTGCAGAAGAACAAGCGCCTCGTGGTGGGCTCGATCACCACCGGCATCGGACTCGTGTTGTTCAGCGTGGGCATTTTCGGTCAGCCCGGTGGCACCTCGGGCACGCTCGGCTTGTCGGCGATCGGAGCGATCCTGTTGTTCCTCGGCATCGCCAGCCTGTCCACCACGGTGGCCGCCCCGGCCAGTCGCGTCATCAGTCGCGTCCTTCCGCTCCCCTTCCGGCCGATGACGCGTTCGGTGCCCGGACGGCTCGGTAGTCGCAACGCGCAACGCACGCCACGACGCACCGCGTCCACCGCGTCGGCCCTGATGATCGGCCTGGCGCTCGTGAGCACCGTGTCGGTGGTGGCCTCGTCGGTGCAGGCCTCGTTCAAACAGCAGTTGCAGGGATCGGTGACCGCGGACTTCTTCGTTTCCAACGGTCCCGGCAACTTCCAGGGATTGCCGGTCTCGTTCTCCGAGCGCCTCTCCGAACTTCCCGAGCTGTCGGCCGTCAGCCCGTTCCGCGCCGCCACCGCCCAGGTGAACGGCGAGACCAAGCAGATCGGCGCCGTGCGGGGCTCGGCCTTCGGCGAGCTGGTCGACATCGACCTCACCAGCGGATCCGTCGAGTCGCTCGACGAAGGCAAGATCCTCCTGCATCGCGATCCCGCCCGCGACTACGCGGTGAAGGTCGGCGACACGCTCACGATCCTGTGGCTCAACGGCACCGAGCAGGAGATCGAGGTGGGCGGCATCTACGACGACGCCACCATCGCCGGAAACTGGTTGGTGGGCCTGTCCACCCTGCAGGCGGTCTCCACCGCCGAGCCCACCGACTTCTTCATCGGGGCCAAGATCGCCGACGGCGTGTCCATCGAAGACGCCCGGGCCGCCGTGGAGAAGGTCGCCGTCGACTTCCCCAGCGCCGAGGTCCAGGACCAGGCCGAGTTCCAACAGGCTCAGGAGGATCAGCTCAACCAGTTGCTGATCATCATCTACGGACTGCTCATCATTTCCATCGCCATCGCCGTGCTCGGTATCGCCAACACCATGGCGCTGTCGGTTTTCGAGCGCACCCGCGAGTTCGGCCTGTTGCGCGCGGTGGGCATGAGCAAGCGCGACCTCAAGAGATCCATCCGTTGGGAGGCGGTCATCGTCGCCGTGTTCGGAGCCTCGCTCGGCATCGTGGTGGGCGTTCCGTTGGGTCTCGCGGTCACCACCGCGTTGCCCTCCACCTTCATCACCACCACGGTGGTGCCCGTGAACACCATCATCACCATCTTGATCGCGTCGATCGTCGTGGGCGTGGTGGCCGCCATCGGACCGGCGCGACGAGCGGCCAAGCTCAACGTCCTCGACGCCATCTCCACGCACTGAGCGAGAACGACCCATGGCCCTCGATCCGCGCGACCTCTCCCCCGAGGTCTTGGCCTTCGTGCGCGAACGACATCTGGCCACGCTCACCACGTTGCGCGCCGACGGCTCGCCGCACGTCGTCCCGGTGGGCTTCACCTTCGACGAGACGAGGGGCGTGGTGCGGGTCATCACTTGGGCCACGTCGGTGAAGACCGGTCACGCCCGTCGCGGAGGTCGCGCCGCCGTCAGTCAGGTCGACGGTGGCCGTTGGCTCACCTTCGAGGGAACCGTCGGCGTCACCGACGAACCGACGGCGGTCGCCGAGGCCGTGGCCGCCTACGCGGCGCGTTACCGACCACCGAAGGAACGCGTCGACCGGGTGGTCATCGAGATCCGGGTGGACCGGATCCTCGGACGCGCCTGATCACCCGAACCGGGTGAGGTCGTCGTCGATCCGCAAGCGCTGGCGGGCCGCCCGCACGTCGGCCATGTAGAGGATCTCGGCCGGATGGGTGGGCGTGTGATCGTCGGCCACCAGCTGGGCGGGGATCAGCCGTCGATCGAGTTTCTGCTGACAGTCGGGGCACCAGTACAGGGCCCGCGAACGCTCCTCGCATCGACCGTGCGCCACCGTGCCCCGACAACGCGGGCAACGTTGACCGTTGCGCGAGTACACCGAGTGCTCGTAGCCACCGTCCTCGCGCGTGCGCGACTTCACGATGCGCGCGGCCGCCTCCACCAACACCGCGCAGTCCTCGTACGACAGGTCCACCACCGGAGCGAAGGGGCTCAATCCCACGGCCCACAGGGTCTCGCTGCGATCGGCGTTGCCGAGTCCGGTGATGACGCTCTGGTCGGCCAACACGTCGCAGATCGACGCGTCACCCGCCTTGTACGACAGCAGACGGCGGGTGATCTCCACCAGATCGGGGCGCCGCTGCGAGATGTCGGGCCCCACACCTCCGCTGTGCGGATGTCGCGCGCGATCCGGAACTCGGAACGTCTCCACCATCGGAGCGTTGAAACACACGGCGACCCAACCATCGACCTCGATGATGGCGCGGGCCTCGTACGTGTGACGACGCCACGACTCGTGGGTGCGGTACACGTGCCAACGTCCCGAGAGTCGCAGATCGGTCGACAACACGATGCCGTCGTCCCAACGAATGTCGACCCGGCGTCCGTTGCGCTCGACGGCTTCGATGATGCTTCCGGCACGCGGCGCGGGACCGATGGCCGACATGGCGTCGAAACGGGTTGTCGTTCGACCCACCAACGCCGTCCGCATCGCCGACACGATGTGACTGATTCCGCCCCTACCCGCCACACCACAAATGTAGGTCGGCCCGCGGGCCGTGGTGAGTGATACTCGGGTACGGTACGGACGTCATGAGAGACGACGAGCGCGACGACGAGCGCGACGACGACCCGATCAGCCCGGCGTACAGTTCCGAGGCCCAGATGATCGAGCGCGCCCGCCGTCGGTACGGATCGGTCGGCGCCGTGATCGCCAGCGGAATGCTCGGCATCGACAAGATCCTCGGTCGTCGTCCCAAGGAGGAGATCCCCTCGGTCTGGGAGGCCTCGGGCGAACCCGGCGACATCGACGGGGACGGCATCCGGATCGACCTCGACGACGACACGGCCGTCGAGAGCCACCCCAACCGCGACGCCGCGCGCCCGCGACGGATCAGGAAACGTCGGGCCTGATCAGGGCAGTTCGCCCACGTGGGCCAGAGCCAGGCGCAACAACCGGTCCTGGCCACCGGTCATCTCGGCCGTGATGCGCGCGCTGGCCGCCTCGGACGGCGTGAACCACGCCAGATCGAGGGCTTCTTGGGTGGGCGTGCACTCGCCGTCGACAGGTACCACGTACGCCAGGCTCACGGCGTGGTGACGCGGATCGGTGAAACCCGAGACGTCCGGATCGGGGAAGTACTCCGCGATCGTGAACGGCGCCGGGTTCGGGGGCACCCGGGGCAGAGCCAACGGTCCGAGATCCTTCTCCAGGTGTCGCACCAACGCGTCGCGAACCCGCTCCCCGTACAACACCCGACCCGACACCAGCATGCGACTGATCGAGCCGTCGGCCGCCACCCGCAACAGCAGGCCCACCTGCGTGACCCGACCGTGGGAGTCCACCCGAACGGGAACGGCGTCGACGTACACCAACGGCACGTTGGCCCGCACCTGGGCCAGCAGGTCGGGGCTCAGCCACGCGGTTCGGGTGTCGATCTGGTCGCTCATCGGGGTCATTCTCCCAAATCACGTCGGGGCCGTCAGCCGATTCGGAGACGTTTTCGCGCTTTTTCCGCCGGTGCCCACGCGTGACAGCCGTCGTCGTGGTCGTTGACGAGTCCCATGGACTGCATGAACGCGTACATGGTGGTGGGCCCGACGAACGACCATCCGCGCTTCTTCAGGTCCTTGGACAGCGCCACCGACTGCGGCGAGGTGACGAAGGTCGACACCTCCGACGAACGCGGGGCGGTGGGTCGACGCGGCGGTTCGAACGACCACACGTGCGACGCCAACGATCCGACGGTTTCCAGCAGTTCGATGCACCGTCGCGCGTTGTTGATGGTGCTCTCGATCTTGCCCCGGTGCCGGATGATGGAGGCGTCACCCAGCAGGCGCACGACGTCGCGCTCCCCCATGCGGGCCACGCGTTCCACGTCGAAGCCGTGGAACACCCGACGGAAGTCGTCGCGCTTGTCGAGCACGGTCCTCCACGAGAGTCCGCTCTGGAACCCCTCCAGGTTGATCTTCTCGAACAGCGTCCGGTCGTCCCCGGTCGGGAAACCCCACTCGGTGTCGTGGTAGTCGCGCATCGACTCCGAGCCCGAGCTCCAGCCACAACGACCCTTCGCGTTCATCGGACGGGAAAGCCGCCCTTGACGGTGGTGCGGTGCAACTCGCGACGGAAGCCGGCGTAGTCGTTGATCGCGAAGTGCTGCGTCGAGCGGTTGTCCCAGATCACCACGTCCCCCGCGCGCCAACGATGGCGGTACTGGAACCGCACGTCGGTGGTGTGTTGGTGCAGGAAGTCGAGCAACCGCTCGGCATCATCGCGGTCCAATCCCGCGACGTCGCGCACGTAGGCCCGATTGAAGAAGAGCACCCGCTGGCCCGTCTCGGGGTGCGTGGTGACCAGGGGATGGAGGCGTTCGTCCTCGGCCGTGTCGTCGCAGACGATGTTCATCCCCCGCATTCCGGAGTGCAACGGCTGCATGCGTCGCGAATACGCGTCACGGGCGGTGTGCACGACGTCGAGGTGCTCCAACCGCTCGCGCATCTGCGGCCCCAACGCGTTCCAGGCCGCGGTCATCGAGGCGAAAACCGTGTCGCCGCCCCACGGGGGGACGTCCACGGCGGCCAGCACCGTGAACGACGGCGGTTCGGCCTGGAACGAGAAGTCCGAGTGCCACGCCCCGCCGAAGTTGAACGCCGCACCTTCGTCGGCCTCCTTCACCACGCGGATCACGTGAGGAAACTCGTTCATCGTTTCCACGAAGGGAACCTCACCGCTCGGACCGAGCCGTTCGGAGAACTCGGACTGCGAACGAGGTGTCAACGATTGATCGCGGAACACCACCACCTCGCGCTCGCACATGAGACGTCGGATCTCGGCGAGCGTTTCACCTTCGAGCGTCGCCAGATCGACACCGAGCACCTCGGCCCCCATCACTCCGGTCAACGGACGAACCTCGTGCGCCATGACCGAACCCTAATCCGGGTCGCGCCTCGCCTAGTCTTCGTCGACCCCTCCGTTTCCCCACCACCGTGCCCGTCAAACGTCTCGTCCTCACCCTGCAGGTGGCCACCGCCATCATGTCCATGACCTACGGGGTCATGTTCACGATGCTCGACGACTACCGCGACGAGTACGGCATCAGCGAGTCCGGTCTCGGCCTGGTGTTGGCGGTCGGTTTCTTCGCGGCCTTCGTGGGACAGATCACCTTGGCGCCTCTGGCCGATCGGGGTCACGCCAAGCGCATGATGATCACGGGATTCGCGTTCGTCGTCGCGGGCTGTCTGCTCATGGCCTTCGGCACCACCCTCATCGCGCTGTTGGCCGGCCGTCTGGTGACGGGAGTGGGAACGGGCATGTCGTTGCCCGCCCTGCGAAAGATCGTGATCGTCTCCGACCCCGACAACCTCGGCGGCAACATGGGACGGCTGTTGAGCGTCGACATCGCCGGCTTCGCCCTCGGTCCCGTGCTGTCCGCGGTCCTCATCGGTCCCTTCGGCCTGGCGTCCCCGTTCCTCGTCATCAGCGCCACGGTGGTGATCGTCACGCTCGCCCTCTGGCGGGTCGACGTGCCCGAGACGGCGACCGAGGACCGGCCATCCGAGAGATTCGCCTTCGACTTGTTGCGGATCCCCGCGGTGACCGGAGGCGTACTCCTGGGCGTGGCCCTCTTCATCATGATCGGCACCTTCGACTCGCTGTGGGCGATCATGATGGAGGATCTCGACGCCGCCGACTGGATCGCCAACATGGGCGTGAGCCTCTTCGCCATCCCCATGGCGCTCCTCGGCCCCTACGGGGGTCGACTGGCCCAACGCAAGGGCCCGTACCGACTCGGCGCCATCGGCATGACCGTGGGCGCGGTGTGCATGGTGATGTACGGGTTCCTGCCGACCGCGGCCTTGATGCTCGCCGTCTTCTTCGTGCACATCATGAACGACGGGTTCACGGTCACCAGTGCCGCGGTGGCGGTGGGCATGGCCGCGCCGCCCGAGCGGCAGGCGGGCGCGCAGGGTTTGCTCGGCGGTGTGCAGACGCTCGTGGGCGGAGTGGCGGCGTCGCTCGCGGGATGGAGCTACGACCACCTGGGTCGTGGGCCGACGTTCACCATCACGGCCGCGGTGATGATGGTCTGCACCACCGCCGGCTTGGTGCTGGCCGGCGACAAGCGCTGGGCCACCCCTCCTGCCACGACCGAGGTCGTGACCGCCGCCCACGAGTAGGGTTCGTCCATGGGTTTCCGCGACGGTGACGGCTGGGTTTTCTGCACCTGCGGCAACCGCCACTGGGGTATCCACGGCGCGGCCGGATTGCTGATGGTGCGCCTCGACCTCGGTCCCGAACCCCACGTGCTGTTGCAGTTGCGGGCCGCGTGGACCCACGGTGGTGGCACCTGGGCCATTCCCGGTGGTGCGCTCGATTCGCACGAGAGTTCCGTCGAGGCCGCGGTGCGCGAGGCCTTCGAGGAGGTCGGCATCGACGTGCGGTTCCTCGACGTCAAGGATCTCTACTCCGACGATCACGGCAACTGGCGTTACGACACGGTCATCGCCCACGTCACCGGAGACGTCGGTGCGCACGAGGCGAACTACGAGTCCGACGAGGTGCGCTGGGTGGCGTTGTCCGACATCGAGTCCTACGACCTTCACCCGGGATTACGGAACTCGTGGCCGCACGTCCTGCCCAAGTTGGCGGCCACGCTGCCCTAGGCGAACGAGTACCGCCGCACGAAGTCCTCGAGAGCCCGCAGCCCCTCGGCACCCCAACCGAACACCACGCGGTCCGGTCGCACGATCACCACGTCGCTGTCGCAGCGGTTCAACTGGCGTCGGGCCGGTCCGTCGTCGACGGCCCTCACCACGATCGCGTCCAACCGACCGACCGTCTCCTCGGACACCTCGACGTCCGTGTCGGCCACGATCATCCAACGACCGGCCTGCGTGGCGTCCAACGGCATTCCGTCGTGCGACCCGTCGACCGACACGAACCCCGCTCCCTCGACGAGGGCACCCGACGAACCGAGTCGGGGCATCGGTGCGCCACCGGCATCGGCGGCTCCGGCGGCCCGCGCCGCCAACATCCCCTCGTCGCGGGTGGCGGCCACGTCGGGATCGAGCGTGCAGATGATGCGACCGAAACCGACCGCCGCCTCCACGATGGCGCGCACGTGCGGGGCCCGCTCCTCCTGATAGGTGTCGAGCAACGAGGCGTCCGCCCCCGCGATGACCGCCCGCAACTTCCACGCCAGATTCACCGCGTCGCGCACTCCGCTGCACATGCCCTGACCCAGGAACGGCGGCATCTGATGGGCGGCATCGCCGGCCAGCAACACCCGTCCGGACGAGCCACCGCGCCATCGGTCGGCGATCAGCCCGTGGAAGGTGTACACCGCCGCCCGCTCGGTGCGACATCCGCCGTCGGGAAAGTGCGGAGCCAGCAGGGCGTCGATGCGACGGGGGTCGAGCATCTCGTCGGGGGTCTCCCCCGGCAACAACATGAACTCGTACCGACGACGGGGCAACGGCATCGGCACCACGGTGTACGGGCGAGTCGGATCGCACACCTGCAACGTGCGCGGCTCCGCGGGGTTGTCGCCGTCGACAAACACGTCGAGCACCAACCACGGCTCGTCGAACGCCAGGTCCTCATGACCGACCCCGATGGCCCGACGGGTGAACGATCGCGCGCCGCAGCAGCCCACCACCCACCGGGCGAGGAGCGACGACGTCTCGGAGCGCGACCCGTCGGTGGCGCGAACCGTCAACTCCACCCCGTCCTCGCCGACCTCGCGCAAGTCGATCACCTCGTGGCCGGTGCGCAGGTCGGCCCCGGCCGACACGGCCGCGGCGCGCAACGCCCGGTCCATCGACGGTTGGTGGAACATGTTCGAACTGGTCACCTCGCCGTCGAGCGGATCGGGAACCGTCATCCGCAACAACAACTCACCCCGCGCCGACAGGAAATCCATTCCCTTCTGGGCGATGGTCCAACCGGTGTCGGCCCGCCACACTCCGATGTCACGGAACGTGCGACCGGTCTCGGCGTCGAAGTGGGCCGCGCGCGGAAGCGCGTAGACGTCGGGATCGCGTTCCAGCACCACCGACGACACCCCCGAGCGGGCCAAAAGGGCGGCCAACGTCGACCCCACCGGGCCGGCGCCGACGACGGCGACGTCGCATCGTGCGACCCCGCCCCCTTCGCTCACGAACCCCACGCCGCCCAACCGGCTCTCAGAACGTCGATGTCCTTGGGCACGATGAACTCCATCGGCATGCTCGGCCCCCACGCCAGACCCACGTTCTCCAGACCCACGGCCGTGCGTCCGGTGGTCTCCCATGCGACGTCGTCCTCAATGCGGTCCATGTCGCTGTAGAACTCGACGAACGAGCCGGAGGGATCGCGCAGGTACCACATGAAGTTGGAGCCGATGAAGTGTCGACCGAAGCCCCACGTGTGACGCTCGGCGTCGACGGCCAGGAGTTTGGTGGCGAGGTGTCCCACGTGATCGACGTCGTCGCACTCCCACGAGTAGTGCTGCAGGTACGGCACCTCTCCGTTCACGATGGCGACGTTGTGGTGATCGGAACTGCACCGGAGAAAGGCGATGATGTCGGTGAACTCGTCGCTCACCTTGAAGCCGAGGCCGTCGAGCATGAACGAGCGGGTCGCGCGCCACGAGGGAGTGGCCACCACGATGTGGCCCAGACGGCGCGGGGAGCGCGCACCGGGGAACACCCCCGGACTTCGTCGGTCGACGCGGGGCGAGTGTCCGGGGGCGTTGTACGGATGGGCCGTCGACGGTGTCTGAACCAATCGCGCCACCGGTTCGACTCGGAACTCGATGCGCGTGTGGGGTTCGACGCATCGCAACACGCCCGATTCCACGGTGTGCGGGGCTCCGAGGTCCGACAAACGACGCGAGATGTCGGCCAGATCGGACTCGTCGTCGACGCCCAGATCGACGCGAAGCAGTCGCCGGAAGGGATGCTGCGACAGACGGATCTGGGTTCCGCCGTCGGGGCTGTCGAAGAGCGATCCGTCGCCCGACGTCAGGCCCATCTCGGTGTGGAAGGCCGCTTGGGCCAACGGATCGGCCACGCCGAGATCGAGCGATCGGAGCCGATGCAGCGGCATCAGTTCCCCACGCAACGGTTGCGCAGGGAGCCGATCACCTCGGCGCCGCTGTCGATCACGTCGCCGTCGCGCAACAGACGTCCGCGCGCCATCCCCACGCCGTCGGGAGTGCCGGTGAAGACGAGGTCCCCCGGTTGCAGGGTGCAGATGCTCGACAGGTACGACACCAGGTGGGGCACGTCGAAGATGAGGTCGCGCGAGCGCGCCTCCTGCATGCGCTCACCGCTGACGTCGCACCACAGTCCGATGTCGTCGGGGTCGGCGAAGGCGTCCACCGACACCAGCACCGGACCGATGGGTCCGTAGGTGTCGAAGCTCTTGCCCAGGCTGAACTGCGGAGGCTTGCCCGACGTCTGAACGACGCGGTCACTGATGTCCTGGCCCAGCGTGATACCGGCCACGTGCGACCAGGCGGCGTCGCGAGCGATGTGCCGGCCGCCGACGCCGATCACCACGACCAGCTCCACCTCCCAGTCCACCGTGTCGCCCGACAGCACCACGTCGTCGGTGGGTCCGACCAGACAACTCGGAAACTTGGTGAAGGTCAACGGGGCCGGAGGCAACTCCATCTTCGATTCGCTGGCGTGCGACCGGTAGTTCAAGCCGATTCCGAACACCTTCGACGGCCGGGGCACGCACACACCCAACGTGCCCGACACCGGCGCACCCGACGTCCGTGCCACCTCGGACAGTGCCGAGAGCTCGGCGAAACGCGCCACCGCCACCATGGGGTCGGACAGCGTTTCGTCCCCGGCCAACGTGGCCGCGTCGTGGAACGCTCCTTCGACCTCCAACACCGTGCGTCCCGCGATGCTTCCCATTCTGAACATGACGTCGTCTCCTTTCCGATGAACTCGAGTGTTCTCAGATCTGTTTCTCGGCCAGTCGGTCGACCACCTCGAGAGTGCGCACGAGATGGGCCGTGAGCGCCTCGACCGCCGCCTCCACGTCGCGACCGACGGCGACATCGGCGATCGCACGGTGTTCGGCGGCCGGATCTCCCGGTCGTGTCGGCGCGGCGCCGAGCAACCGGAAGAGCCGGGAGCGGTCGGTGAGTTGTTCGATCTGCTCGACCAACACCCGGTTGGGGCAACGGGAGAGCAACACCCGATGAAACTCCCGATGGGCCTCGGCGACGTCGTGAATCGACGCGTGGGATGCGAAGAGCCGATCGCACGCGCCGATCACCTCGTCGACGTACGAGGCATGTTCGATCGGGGAACGGGCCGCACACAGCATCGACTGGCGCAACGCCATCGGCTCGAGCACCACGCGCACTCCGTAGATGTCGGCGGCCAAGCGCGCGTCGATGGTGGCCACCCGCGCGCCCCGTTGGGGCAGCAGAGTGATGAGCCCCTCGCCGGCCAGCCGGCGCAACGACTCACGGATGGGTGTCGCCGAGACCCCCCAGGCGTTGGCCAGACGCTCCACCGGCACCCGCTCACCCGGGGCGATCGACCCGGTGAGGATCGCGGCGCGCAAGCGGTCGTCCACCCAGTCGGTACGCGTGAGAGGCGGTGGCGACGACGGCACGGACGCACCCTAGGAGGGGTCGAGTCCTGTGTCAATAATCTATACATTCACTCTCCGAACCCGACGGAGTACGGTTCGGGCATGGTTTCGATTCCCCGATTCGCCCCGGGTGCCGATCCCGACGAGATCGCCCGGGCCTTGGGCACCGTGGGTGCCGCCATCATCGAGCGCCTCGTGAGCGAGGACGCCGTCGACCGCCTGCTGTCCGAGATGCAGCCCCACGTGGACGCCACCCCCTACGGCTCGGACCAGTTCACCGGGCACACCACCAAGCGCACCGGTGGCCTGTTGGCCCGATCACGGGCCAGCATCGACTTCGTGGCGAACCCCGAGGTCCTGTCCGTCGTCGATCGCGTGCTCGGGCCGGTGTCCAGCAGCTATCAGTTGCACCTGACACAGATGATCTGCATCTGGCCCGGCGGTCCGGCGCAGTCGTTGCATCGCGATCAGTGGTGCTTCGACATGTTCCCGTTCCCGCCCGAGATGGACGTCGAGGTCTCCACCATCTGGGCCCTCGACGATTTCACCGAGGAGAACGGAGCGACGCGCATCATCCCGGGCAGCCTGCTCGATCCGGCGTCGTGTGTGGCCGACACCCACCGCACGGTCGGCGCCGTCATGCCCAAGGGTTCGGTGGTTCTGTACACCGGTCGCACCATTCACGGCGGTGGCGAGAACCGCAGCGACGCCGTTCGTCGCGCGTTGAACGTCGACTACATCCTCGGCTGGCTGCGCCAGGAGGAGAACCAGTACCTGTCGTGCCCTCCCGAGGTGGCCCGCACGCTTCCCGAACACGTGCAGAAGTTGGCCGGCTACGCCATGGGCGCGTACGCCCTCGGCTACGTGGACGACATCCGTGACCCGCTCGCCGTGTTGAACGGCCGCGACGGTGGTTCGTCGTTCGGTGGGTTGAGCACGCCCGTTCCCACCGTCGAACGTTAGAGACGTCCCCGTGTCCGAACGCGTCCACCTGCCCGGCATCGACGGACTGCGGGCCCTCTCGGTGCTCGTCGTGGTGGCGTTCCACACCGGACTGATCGAGGGCGGTTGGATCGGCGTCGACGTGTTCTTCGCCATCTCCGGATTCCTCATCACGGGTTTGTTGGTGGCCGAACACGAAACCACGGGCACGGTGGCGTTGGGGGCGTTCTGGGGGCGTCGTTTCCGTCGCCTGATCCCGGCGTTGTTCGTGCTGCTCGCACTGATCGTCGTCCTCGTCCACCTCGATCAGATCGCCGTGGCCTCGCGCGACGTGTGGGGCGCGCTCACCTACTCCACCAACTGGGTGCACGTCTTCGGCGGTGCGAGTTACTGGGATCGGTTCTCCACGCCAGACCCATTGCGCCATCTGTGGTCACTGGCCATCGAGGAACAGTTCTACGTGGTGTGGCCGGTGGTGGCGTGGTTCGTGTTGCGTCGCCGGAACGCCCGCACCCTCGGGGTTGTCGCGTCGGTCGGTGCCGTCGTGTCGGGTGTGGTGCAGATCTTGGGTATCAACGCCGGCCTCTCCGTCGATCGCGTGTACCAGGGCACCGACACCCGCGCCGTGGCGTTCCTTCTCGGCGCGGCACTGGCATCACGCGGTTGGCCACCCGTGCGAACGCGCGCGTTTCCACCGTTCCTCGGTGCGGCTTGCGTCTTCGTGTTGGTGGGCGCGGCCGTCTGGTTGCCGGGTGACCGCGACTGGGTCTTCTCGGGTCCCCTCGTGGCGTTGAGCGTCGCCGGCGCCGTGATCGTGATGTTCAGCGCCACCAGTTCCGCTCGGTGGCTTCGGTCGTCTCCGTTGCGTGCGATCGGTCGGTGGAGCTACGGCATCTATCTGTTCCACTGGCCCCTGGCGGTCTCGGACCGCGTCCTGCGACTTCCCGAGGTGACCCGTTTCGTGGTGGTCACGATGGTGTCCGTGGCGTTGGCCGCGCTCTCGCACCGCTTCGTGGAGACCCCGATCAGACTGCGCCGGGTGCGCCGAACCCGACTGGTGCCGGCCGTCGTCGCGGCCGCGGCGGTCACCGTGGTCGCGTTGTCTTCCACCTCCTCGGCCGCGCCCGACCTCGCCGTCGACGTCACGTTGGCACCGCGTCCCGCCACGACCGGACCGACTCCCTCGCTCGCCAATCGCGTGATGGTCTTCGGCGACTCGGTCCCGGCGGTGGCCGCCGACGAACTGCGCGAAGCGGCCCGGGAGCGCGGATGGGAGATCGACGTGCACGCCGACCCGGGTTGCGTGCCGTCCGAGGACGAGCGCGATCAATTCGGCAAACCGGAGTGCATCGACTTCCTCCGCGGAACACGACAACGGGCCATCGACCTCGACATCGACACCGTCGTCGTGTGGTGGGGCGGCACCGGGGTCGGATTCGTGGAACAAGGGGTGGCGCACGATTTCTGCGACCCCGAATCCACGGCGATCGCGCGCGAGCGCATCCGTCGTCTCGTGAGCCGCTTCGACGGTGCCACGAGCGAGGTCGTGTTGGTGGCTCCGGTTCCCCGAACCGACATCGGTGCGCCCGATGCCGCCGGCACCGAATGCGAGATCGCCGCCTACGAGAACGTGGCGGCGGAACTGGACGTGACGTTGGTGCCCCTGCGCGAACTGGTGTGCCCGTCGTATCCCGACGACTGCGAGCGGGTGCGTCGCTACGACGGCCTCCACTACGACGATGAGGCCGCCCTCACCGTGGCGCGATACGTCCTCGACGCGGTCTGAACGATCAGTCGAGGAAGCGCAATGCGTCGCCCCGACGAACGGTGCCCGGCTCGACCACCCGCGCGTAGACCCCGACGTTCTGATCGAGATCGCGCACGATGTGTCGCAGGATGCGCCGATCGGCCGGAAGTTCGGCCACGGCGCGCGTGACCATCACGCATCGTGGGCACGCCGACTCGAACGCGATGGTCGCCTCTCCGAGGCGCGCCGTGCGACCGGTCCAGGCGAACTCGGGATGACCCTCGGTCTCGGGGGCCTCGATCACCAGGCTCGGCCGGAACCGACGCACGTCGACCACCGAGTCGGGCAGGGCCGCGGTCAGCGAGCGCAGGGCCGTGGTGGTCATGATCATGAGCGGCCAACAGTCGTGATGCGTGCCGGGGGGCGACTCGAACTCCACCACCTCGGGAGGGAAGACCGAGAAGTCGGGCAACGGTTCGGACTCCTCGCGACCGAAGATGGTTCGCAGCTCCACCATGATGTCGTCGCTTCCCGGCGCACCGCGTCGATAGTGGTCGAGGTCGTCGGCCGGCCGCAGGGACTCGAGGCGCACCGGATGGGCCACGTGGGCGGACAACGCCCCGTCGACGTCGGTCGACGACGAGAGAACCCGACGACCGTCGGGGAACTCGATCTCGACGTGACCCGAACCGTCGGCGACGTCGCGGGCCGTGAGCGTCATCAGTTCCCCGAAACGCTTGGCACCGCGGATGCCACCCCGCTCGAGATCGCGCACCGCCCAACGGCGGTCTCCGACCACCCCGAGCATCGACAGCTCGACGGCGGGCACGGTTCCGCCCACCATGGACTTCACCGGATACGACCAGATCTGGTCGACGCGCATGCTCGACGACACCCGGCTCAGCGCTGGGTGCCCACCTTCAGATCCTTGAACGGCAGATCCTTGTCGACCATCGGTTCGCGGGGCAGACCCAACACGCGGTCTCCGATGATGTTGCGCTGGATCTCGTCGGTGCCACCGGCGATGCTCGACTGGAAGCTGTTCAGGATCTGTCGAGCCCAGTTCTCACCGCGACCGCCGGGCTCCCAGGCGTCGGAATCGGGTCCGACCAACCTGCTGATGAGCGGGCGGCTGGCCCAGGCGATGCGCGCTCCGTGCAACTTGCCGAGCGATCCGCCGGGACCGGGCACCTTGCCGGCCTTCATCTCGGCGCGGGTGCGCATGGCCACCATGCTCTTGGTGGATTCCTCGCAGTAGATCTTCATGAGTTCCTGACGCACCACCGGATCGGAGATCTTGCCGTTGCGCTTGGCCACGTCGATGAGGCGGTCGGCCAGCACGTGGGTGACGCCGCTCGACGAGCCGGTGCCGATCGCCACGCGTTCGAACATCAACATCGCGGTGGCCTGGTTCCATCCGTTGTTCAACTCGCCGAGCAACCACGACTTGGGGATGCGCACGTCGGTGAGGAAGATCTCGTTGAAGTGGCTGCCGCCGTCGATCTGGTGGATGGGTCGGATCTCGACGCCGGGGGCCTTCATGTCGACGATGAACATCGAGATGCCGGCGTGCTTGGGAGCCTCGGGGTTGGTGCGCGCGATGATCACGCCGTAGTCGCACACGTGCGCCAACGTGGTCCACACCTTCTGCCCGTTGATCACCCACTCGTCACCGTCGAGCTCGGCCTTGGTCTGCAGGCTGGCCACGTCGGACCCCGCGCCGGGCTCGGAGAACATCTGGCACCACATGGTGCGGGCCGCGATGTTGTCGGGCATGAACTGCTTCTTCTGCTCCTCGGTGCCGAACTGGTTGAGCACCGGCAGACACATGCCGTGGCTGATGACCAACTCGTAGGTCATGTCGGGGAAGTTCGCGTACTCCTCGCGGTAGATACGCTCGTGGGCCCGCGTGAGACCCGCACCGCCCAACTCCTTGGGATAGACGAGACCGGCCAAACCGGCCGCCGCCAACTTGCCCTGGAACTCACGACCGGCCTGGATGCTGGTGGTGCCACGACCCGCGCCGTCGATACCGGCGGCGTTCTCCTGCAGGAAGGCGCGCACGCGGGCGCGGAACTCGTCGGCCTCAGCCGGGGAAAGGACGTCGTCGGTGGCGGTGCTCATGCCCCGATTCTGCCACCGGGGGCCCGACCCGTACCCATTCGTGCCCATTCGTGCCGGGGTCCGATCCCCGGTACGGTTCGTCCATGACCGAGGCCCGACCGGACCGTCCCCGACGAGCCGTCTTTCGACACGTCGACGATTGTCCGACCGAGGAATGGTCCTCGCCGACGCGGGGCACCGTGCGCTGGTGGGAACTCTTCGGCGGCGACGTCACCGCCACCGACGAGATGGTGGTGGGCGTGGCCGAGGTGCCCGCCGGGTCGGTCGCTCCCCCTCGGGGCCACCGCCACGACGCCACCGAGGTCTACGTCATCCTCTCCGGCGCCGGCGAGGTGGTGGTCGACGGCCGGGCCACCGCGGTTCGCACCGGATCGGCGGTCTGGATCCCCGAGGACGTCGAGCACTTCGCCCGCAACACCTCCGACGAACCGTTGCGACTTCTCTACGTGTTCGCCCGAGACCGGTTCAGCGACGTGACGTACACCTTCCCCGCCGAGGAGACCCCGAACGCGTAACCGGTCGCTCAGTAACGCACGGGCATGGAGTGGATGCCGGCGATGAAGCTGGAATGCATGCGCTCGATCGGACCGTTCGGCTCGATGTGGGGCATGCGGATGAGCAACTCACGGAACATCACCGCCAGCTCCACCCGCGCCACGTGCATGCCCAGACACAGGTGCGGCCCTCCCGCGCCGAAGGCCACGTGCGGATTCGGATCGCGACCGATGTCGAACTCGTCGGGTCGATCGAAGACGTCCTCGTCACGATTGGCCGAACCGTAGAAGAGCACCACCCGATCGCCGGCCCTCATCTTCCGGCCGCGGATCTCGGTGTCGTGCATGACTGTGCGCTTGAAGTGCGACACCGGGCTCGCGTACCGGAGCATCTCCTCGATCGCGGTTCCCAACAGTGCGTCGGGGTTCTCCACGAGTCGTCGGCGTTGCTCGGGGTGGTCGAACAGCAACTGCAGTCCCGCCGCCAACAAGTTGCGGGTGGTGTCGCCTCCGGCGTTGACGAGCAACAGGAAGAACCACTGGAACTCGGAATCGGTCAGGCGATCCCCCTCGACCTCGGCGTTCACCAGAACCGTGGCCAGATCGTCGCCCGGCTCCGAGCGCTTGCGTTCGGCCACCGACTGGGCGTAGCCGAGCATCTCACCGATGGCCGCGGCCTTCACGTGGGGTGGAGCGACCGCATCGTCGTTGGTGTGCATGATCTCGGTGAGGTCGTAGAGACGTTCACCGTCCTCGCGTGGCATTCCCATCAGTTCGGCGATCAACCCCGAGGGCAGACGACCGGCGATCTCACCGACGAAGTCGCACGACCCCTTGGCCAACGCGGTCTCCACGATCTCGCGGGCCAGTTCCTCGATGCGCGGGCGCAACAACGGTGCGTTCTTCGGCGTGAACCCCCGGCTGACGAGCAGCTTGAACCGATCGTGTTGCGGCGGGTCCATCGACAACATCATCAGACGTTGCGCCATCAGGCCCATCTCGTCGGGATCGGGCAACATCACCCCCTTCTCGTACGAACTAAAGGTCTTGGGCGTGCGACTGATCGTTCGCACGTCGTCGTGCTTGGTGATGGCCCAGAAACCCGGACCGTCGGGCTCGTGGTGCCAGTGCACCGGATCGTTCGCCCGTAGCCAGGCGTACTGTTCCCACGGATGCCCGGATCGGGCGAAGGTCTCCGGCGAGACGAGGTCGATCTCCATGTCGGAGTTCTAGTCGTTCGCGCGGCTCACTTGTGACCGCAGGGGCCCACGTGACGCGCCACCCGGTCGATGGTGAAGGGGTTGTCGGGCCAGGGTGAGCCGTCGCAGAGGTCGGCGACGCGCCGACCCAACTCGGGAAGGAACTTGAAGCCGTGGCCACCGAGACCCACACCGAGCACCACCGAACCGACGCGCTCGATCACGAAATCCTCGTCGGGGTACGTCGCGTACAGGCACGTGGAGACGCGAACGGGTTCGGGATCGAGTCCGGGCACGTTGTCGGCGATCCACGCCGAGACCAACGTGCGAGCGGTGTCGCTGTGCCCCGGGCGACGATCGGGATCGCAGACGAGACCCTCGTAGTGACCGCCGGCCTTCATCATCCCGTCGGGCGTCGGCAGTCCGTACATCTCGGGGACGCTCCGGGTGATGAACGTCGGCCAACGGAGTTCGCGCCGTGGACGGAAGTAGAAGACCTGCTCGTCGGTGACCGTCAGCGGCGGAAGTCGGAACTCGTCGCCGAGCAAGCGGTCGGCCCAGGCACCGGTGGTGAAGACGACGCACCCCGCCGACACCTCGACCCCGTCGGCCCGGACGATCGCTCCGCTCTCGGACGTCACGATGTCGGTCACGCGGGTTCCGAATCGGAGATCGGCGCCCCGCGCCACGGCCACCCGTTGGAACGCCGCCAACGCTCCGTCGGCGTGCACCGTGGCCGCCTCGGGCTGCCACAACACCGGGTGGTCGAAACGGAACCCGGGGAACATCCGGACCGCATCGGCCTCGCCGAGCATCTCGTGGGGCACTCCGACCTCGACGAAGTTCGCCGCGATCATGGCCAGCTCGTCGACATATCCGGTGTCGATGCCGCCACAGACGGTGAGCAGCGTGGAATCCGAGGCCCGCTCCAGATCCCGCCAGCGCGCGACCGACTCGTGCGCGAGCCGCGTGTACATCGCGTCGGTGTAGGCCGAGCGGACGATCCGCTCGGTTCCGTGCGAACTACCGCGATCGTGCAACGGTACGAACTGCTCGAATCCCACCACCCGGCGGCCCCGTTCGGCCAACGCGGCCGCGGCCGCCGAACCCAGACCTCCGATGCCGACGATCACGACGTCGGCAACGAGCCGTTCGGTCACGGTCCGACGACGTCCTTGAACTGCACGCGCAGATCCTTCTTCAAGGCCTTGCCGCTCGGGTTGCGCGGGATCACGTCGATGAATCGGACGGCCACCGGCTGCTTGAAGCGCGCCAACTTGCCCTCGCAATGCTTCAGAATGGCCTCCTCGGTGAGGTCGGGGTCCTTCTTCACCACGATCGCCAGGGGCGACTCGCCCCACTTCTGCGACGGGATGCCGATGACCGCGGTCTCGGTGATGCCGGGCAGGCTCATGATCACGTTCTCGATCTCGGCCGGGTACACGTTCTCGCCACCGGAGATGATCATGTCCTTGATGCGGTCCTGGATGTAGACGTAGCCCTCCTCGTCCATGATCGCGCCGTCACCGGTGTGCAACCAGCCGTTCTTCAACGAGTCGGCCGTGGCGTCGGGACGATTCCAGTAGCCGAGCATGATGTGACCACCGCGCACCACCACCTCTCCGGACTCATTGGGGGCGCACTCGGCGCCGTCGGGTCGCACCACCTTCACGTCGGTGAACATGAAGCTCTTGCCCGTGGAGCCGGCCTTCAACAGGGCGTCGGACGGCGAGGTGACGCAGGCCGGACCGCAGGTCTCGGTGAGTCCGTACACCTGACTGATCTCGATGCCGATGGCGTAGTACGCCTCGATGAGCGGAACCGGGACCGGCGCCGCACCGGTGAGCAACCAACGCACGTGCTCGTGCTTGTGCTTGGCCGGGTCGTGCACCAACAACATGAACTGCAACATGGCCGGGACGAGCAAGCCGTTGTTGATGCGCTCGGAGTCGATGAGCTCCCAGACCTTCACGGGATCGAACGAACGCATCAGCACGTGGGTGCCCCCGATGAAAATGGTGCCCAGCGCCGGAGTGAGCGCACCGACGTGGAACATCGGCATGGGGTTGATGTAGCGGTCCCCCTGGGCCAGGTCGGCGGTGGTGCACATGGTGGACAACGCCCAGTACTGCGTGTTGTGCGAGTGCATCACGCCCTTTGGCAGGCCGGTGGTGCCCGAGGTGTACATGATGTAGAGCAGATCGTCGCCCGAGGCGGTGACGTCGGGTTCGATCGGCTGCTCCTTGGCCGCCTCAGCCCCGTAGTCGAGCGCGAAGTCGGGCTTGGTCGCCGGGTCACCGACGTACAACCACGAGCGCACGTCGGTCTTGGTCCCGCGCGACTGCAGGTCGGCGACGGTGGCGGCGAACTCGGCGCCGAACACCAGGGTGGTGGTGCCCGAATCCTTCAGGATGAACTCCAACTCGTCGGCCACCAGTCGCCAGTTGAGGGGAACGATCACCGCGCCGAGCTTGGCGGTGGCGAAGAACGACGTGAGGTACTCGGCCGAGTTCATCAGCAGCAGACCGACGCGGTCGCCCTTCGCCACTCCCGCGCGCACCAGCAACTGGGCCGCGCGGTTGGTCTCGGCGTTCAGCTCGGCGTAGGTGTAGCGGCGGTCGGCGGCGACGTCGTACAGCGCCTCCATCTTCGCGTTCACGTGCGCGCGGCGGGCCAACAAGTTTCCGATGTTGATGCTCATCGGACGATTCTGCCACGCGCCCTCATGGGTCCGCCGAGGCCGAGCCGAAGTACGATTCGGTCATGCCCCGGGCCCGAATCCCCCTGCTCGCGCTGATCACCGTCGGTTTCCTCGTGGCCTGTGGCGGTGGATCGGAATCCACCGAGGTCACCGGTCCCCTGGCCCCGGTCGAATTGGCCCCGGTCGACAGCCCGGCCCCCACCGTGCCCCCGGAACCCACCACCACCTCGGCCGCCCCCACCACCACCGTGCCGGGCCCCCCGCGCGTTCGCTTCGCCTTCTCCGGCGACATCCTCATCCACAGTCAGCTCTGGACCCGGGCCCAACAGAACGCCGGTGGCAACGGCTACGACTTCACGCCCATGTTCGCCTCGGTGAAGCCGCTACTCGAGAGCGTCGACTTCGCGATCTGTCACCTCGAGGTCCCCGTCGCTCCCGCCGGACAGAACCCCACCACGTTCCCCTTGTACGGATCACCGAAGGAGATCGTCGACGCCGCGGCCTGGGCCGGGTACGACCGTTGTTCCACCGCGAGTAATCACACCCTCGACAAGGACGTCCCCGGGATCGAGGCCACCATCGCTGCGTTCGACGCGGCCGGTATCACCCAGGTCGGCATGGCCCGCACGCCCGCCGAGATCGAACCCACCGTGTTGGAGGTGAACGGCATCAAGTTCACCCACCTCGCCTACACCTACAGCTACAACGGTCGACAGCCACCTCGGGGCGAGGAATGGCGATCGGCCCTGATCGACTCGAACCGCATCATCGCCGACGCGAAGAAGGCGCGGGAGATGGGCGCCGAGTTCGTCGTCGTCAGCATGCATTGGGGCGGGAGTACCTCGATCAACGACTTCCAACGCAAGCACTCCAAGGCCATCACCGCGTCGGGAGTTGTCGACCTCGTCGTCGGTCATCACGCCCACATGGTCCAACCGATCGAACAGGTCAACGGCATCTGGACCGTGTTCGGCCTCGGCAACTCGCTCAGCTTCCATCCCACCAGCGGTGTGCCCTCGGCCAACACCCAGGACGGCATGATCGTCACCGTCAACGTGGTGCGCAAGGACGGGGGCGGCTTCACCGTCGAGCAACCCGTCGTCCACCCCACCTGGGTGGACAAGAACGACGGAATGGTGATCCGCCTGGTGAAGCCCGGCATCCTCGACGCCACGCTGTCGGACGGAGTGCGCAAGCAACTGGAGATCTCCTTGCGACGCACCTCCGAGGTGGTCGGCCCCTACATCGTTCCCGACTGAACCGTTCTCTCGACGAAGGGCACCAGCACCTCGGCCAACACGGGGGTGAGCCACTTCATGAACCGATTCGAGAGGTGGTGTCCGTCGCGGTACACGAGGAGATTGCCCACGATCACCGGACACACGTCGTTCGCGCACAACCACCTCCGCGGTTCGATGAAGCTCACCTCGCGTTCGACGGTCGTCGAGCGGATGATCTCCTCCACGGCGGCGTCGGCGGCGGTCGGTGCACCGGGGGCACACGAGTTCACCGACATCCGACGACTCGACACGCACTTGGGCACGTCGTCGGGAGGGTCGGGAGTGTCACCCAACACCACCGGTTCGATGCCGTCGGCGCGCAATCCGTCGAGGAGAGGACCGAGCTGGGCGGCCCACACCTCCGGCTTGACGGCCTTGCGGTCCACCGAGTCCTTGAGCGAGTAGTACTGCGACATCAGCACCACGTCGACATCCTCGTTGCGCAGATGCTCGCGCACGCTCGCCCGCCACGGGGCACAGAAGGCGTTGTCGGCCTGATCGTTGAAGCTGTAGGTGATCACGTCGAGGAACGGGCAGCTGCCCTGGGTGACCGAGAGGAAACGCCAGCCTTGCTCGATGCCGATGGCGTTCAGGGCCTCGAACCACTGGGCCGCGTGCGAATCGCCCCACAGGGCCACGGTGACGTCACCGTTCGGGTCGCCGAACACGCAATCGGTCTTCACCGAACTGTCGTAGTACTGATGGCACCCGTTCTCGTAGACGACGCTGGTGTCGTACTGCGCGCTCAACAGTGGCGGTTCGAGATTGTCGGGCACCACCTGGTTCGCCACCGAGTCCACGATCGCCGGCACGGGAGCGGCGGCCGACATGGAGATGTAGTCGACGGGTTCGGGCAAGGTGGTCGACGAGGAGGTGGTCGAGCTCTCCGCGGTCGGCTCCGCCACGTCGGAGGTCACGGTGGCGGGGACCACGGTGGTGGTCGTCACGACGGGGGCGAAGGTCGGGGCGCTGGCGATCACCCCGGTGGAGACGTCGGGTTCGTACGTCGCCAACACCGCACCGGTTCCCACTCCCATCACCACCAAGCCGGCGCCGATCGCGAACGAACGGCGCGCGTCGGCGATCAGGGTCGCCGATCGACGAACCGGGTTCTCGACGAAGCGATGACCGAGGTCGGCCAGACCCACCGTGATCGACAACACCGCGAGACGTTGGATCACCGAGAGCTCGGCCCCCACGTGCGCCTCGGCGATGATCAAGGCCGGCCAGTGCCACAGGTACAAGGAATACGACCGCTGACCGACCCACTGCATGAACGGATGACCGAGCAGGAGCACCGGTCCCCGCGCCGCATCGTCGCCCGCGGCCAACACCGCGCAGGTCGCCAGCACCGGAACGATCGCGATCCAACCCGGGAATCCCGTGACGTTTCCGAACGTGATCGTGCACAGGCCGATGACCGCCAGCCCGGTCCACGCCGTCGCCACGCGACGACGTTCGGGAACCCGGAGAACCCCGCGACTGACGACAGCCAGGAGCGAGCCGAGCCCCAACTCCCAGGCCCGGGTGTGCAGGCCGAAGAAAGCCCACGCCGGACCGGATCCGGTGGTGAGAACGCTGAGGGCGAACGACGCGAACACGATGATCGCCATGGCGGCCGCCACTCGGGCGCGCACGTTGCGCGTCCCGCGACCACCGGCGAAGGTGACCGCGGCGATGAGTGCCGGCCACACGAGGTAGAACTGCTCCTCGACGGCCAGGGACCAATAGTGCTGGATCGGTGACGGCGGGAGTTCCGCGCCCAGGTAGTCCGTGCCGCGGTCGGCGAAGACCATGTTCACCGTGAAGGTGGCCGCGGCGCGGATGTCGCGGGCCAGGTCGGCCAGCCGCGTGGGCTCCAACCAGACGGCGGCCGCCAACGCGGTGACGAGCAGCACCGTGGCCGAGATGGGGAGGAGGCGGCGGATGCGACGGGTGTAGAAGTCGACGAGCGACACCCGCCCCGTGCCGATGCGTTCGTTCACCAGGAGTGACGTGATGAGGTATCCGGAGATGACGAAGAAGACGTCGACTCCGACGAAGCCGCCCTCGGTGAAGGGGACTCCGAAATGAAAGAGCAGAACCGCGATGACCGCGACGGCGCGCAGTCCCTCGATGTCGCGACGATGCTTCACGTCACAACGCTAATGCTCACATGGCGGCGCGTCGGGCTCCGTAGCCGGCACCGGCGGCCTTCACGGCCTCGGCGTCGATCTCGAGGATGGCACCGGCCGCCACCGCGGCATCGGTGGCCTCGTTCCACTTCGCGACGAAATCGTCGGCGGTCGGATACAGCGCGTCCATCTGCTCGGCGGTGAAGGTCGTCGTGGTTCCGAACAGGCCACAGAATCCGCCGCCCTCCTGACCGAGCCCCGACAGGACCGCCAACGGCACGTCGACGTACGGCGTGCGGATGCCACCGAGAGCGACCCCGTTGGCGTCGGTGGCGTAGCCGGTGATCTCGGCATTGTTCTCCAGCTTGGGCATACCTGCCGGGGCCACGCCCGTGCGGATCCAGGCGTCGAGGGCCCGCAACGCGGCACGCAACACGTAAGTGTGCGGACCGGCGTTGATGGGCTTGGAGCATTCGATGATGCCCATGTACACCGACGTGGGCGCACCGAACTGGGCCTCGAACAACTCCACGTCGGCCGCGCCGTCACCCTTCTCGCCGTCACCGATCCCGAGGCTGTAGGCGTCACCGTGCGCGGTGCCGGCGACCTCCCAGTTGCGGAAGACGTCCGAGTCGGGCTGCTCGGCCCGCCGGTAACCCAGGTTCGTTCCCACCACATCGGTCTCGGTGACGAAGTTCAGAACCGGCCGGGTGAGATCCTCGCGGATTCGCACGACCGTCGGAGTCCTCACGTCGCTCGGATCACCGGGATCGGCGCAGTTGGTGGCGCAGTAGAGGTTCGCCGCCCGCGAGCCCCGACTGTGCACCAGGTATCCGTTGTAGACGTCGTGCATGGGTGCGAACGCGTTCAGGTACGAGGCCATACGGAAGCCGGACTGCGACTCTCCGGCCGCGATCACCACCTCGGGCTGCAGGCCACCGAGGATCGTGTCGGCCTGGCGCCACACCGTGGCTCCGGCCTGACTGAAGATGTCGTAGCTGTAGTTGTCGCCCGGATGGTTCAGCGTTCCGTAGCGATCGGGGTCGGCCTTCTTCAGAACGCGGAATTCACCCATCGGGTTGCCACCGCCCTCGACGCCGACGCGTTGGGTGGAGACCCCCACCCAGACGGCGCCCTGACGGATGATGTCGATCCACGACAACGACCACGTGGGCCCGGTGTCGAGACCCGCGGTGACGTTCAGCCACTCCACGTAGGCGGTGCCGCCGAAATCGGCCGCCTCGACCGGACGCCGCACGACGATACGGGTCTTGAAGTCGGCCGTGTCCTTGGCTTCCACCGTCCACGACCCGTCCTCGGAAAGCGGTGTGGCCGAGGTGTAACTGGTGGCGGTGCCACCGATGAAGTACTCCTCCTCCATGTAGCCGAAGGCGGAACCGTCGAAAGCCGACGTACCGAACACGATCTGGCCGGCACCGCCCGTGACCGGACCCTCGACCGTGGTGTCAGCCACGCCGGAGAGGGCGGGGGCCACCGGGGCGAAGGGAGCCTCCGTCACGGGTGGCGCCTCGGTGCTCGGTGCCTCCGAGGTCGGCGCGTCGCTCGCGGTCACCGAGCCCGACGAACCGTCACCGTCCCCCGAGCACGCGGACACGCCGACGACGAGCAACGCGATGAACAATCCAGAACGACGACGCATGACTTCCCCCTGACGAACCGAACGACTCGGACCACTCGAAAACTAGTTCTCCCGTCGATACCACGACGCACCGGGCCTCGGATCGTGTACAACGGAACCATGGGGTTGGCCCGCACCGCCGTCGAGAAGCACGCCGAGTTCTGGAACGCCCGGGATCGGGATTCGTGGGTGAGGCTGTTCTCCCCCGAGGTCACCTTCGAGGATCCGGTGGGAGGTCCGCTGAAGCGCGGATTGGAAGCGGTGCACAACTCGTGGGACCGATCGTTCCGACCGGGACGACGTTGGTATCTGCACCCCCGACAGATCGTCGAGGCCGGCGCCGAGGCCGCGGTCGTGATGCGCAACGAGGGTCATCTGGAAGACCGCGTCGTGGAGGTGAACGGCATCGAGGTCTTCACCGTGGATGCCGACGGACTGATCGTCTCGGTCCGGTCCTTCTTCGATCAACCCACCGAGTTCGCCCTCGATGATTACTTCACGCCCGACGGAGGAAAGTGACGACGCGTTCGACCACCTAAGGTTCGGTCATGACGAGTTCGCCCCGACCCCTGGTCGACGATCCTTCCCCCAAACCGGCCTCGGAACACACGCGCGAGCGCAACGCCCGCGCCGCCAGCGCGCTGGACCCCGCCGACTTCGAGCGCGCCCGACGCGGCTTCGTCGCCTCTCTCGCCGACACCAACATCACCGATTCGCAGGGACGCACGACCGCCGACATCGGCCGCTACGGATTCCTGGCCGACGATGCGCCCGACACGGTGCACCCCAACCTGTGGCGCCACGCCCAATTGAACGCGCACCACGGCCTCTTCGAGGTCACCGACGGCGTGTGGCAGGTGCGCGGTTACGACATCTCGAACATCACTTTCATCCGCGGCAACACCGGCTGGATCGTCGTGGACCCGCTCACCGTGGAGGCCACGGCGCGGGCCGGCTACGACCTGATCACCGAGCACCTCGGTCATCGTCCGGTGGTGGCCGTCATCTACACGCATTCGCACGCCGACCACTTCGGCGGCGTGCTCGGCGTCACCACGCAGGCCGACGTCGACGCCGGTCGATGCCTGGTGATCGCCCCGGAGGGCTTCCTCCACGAGGTGGTGGGCGAGAACATCATCGCCGGCCCGGCCATGGGTCGACGTGCCTTGTACCAATTCGGACCGCTGTTGCCGCCCGGCCCCCGCGGGCACGTGGACTGCGGCCTGGGTAACGCCATTCCGGTGGGACCCAACACCCTCATCGCCCCCACGCACGACATCACCCGCACCGGCGAGGAGATGGTGATCGACGGCGTGCGCATCGTGTTCCAGCTGACCCCGGAAACCGAGGCCCCGGCCGAGATGAACTTTTTCTTCCCGGACTTCGGCGCGTTGTGCATGGCCGAGAACTGCTCGCACACCATGCACAATCTCATCCCCATCCGCGGGGCGTTGGTGCGCAACTCGTTGCGGTGGTCGAAGTACATCAACGAGGCCATCGAATTGTTCGGTGCCGACACCGACGTGGTCTTCACCTCGCACAACTGGCCCCGATGGGGACGGGACGACGCGCGGGAGTTCCTCGAACTGCAACGCGATCTGTACAAGTGGATGCACGACCAGACCATGCGACTGGCGAACAAGGGGTTCGTGGCCACCGAGATCGCCGAGGAGCTGAGATTGCCCGACGACTTCCTCGCCCACGAGCACACGCACGGCTTCTACGGCGACCTCGTCCACAACAGCAAGGCCGTGTACCAGCGTTACCTCAGCTGGTACGACGGCAACCCGGCGAACCTCAACAAGCTGCCGCCCACCGAGGTGGGCCGACGCTACGTGGAACTGGCCGGCGGGGCCGACAAAGTGCTGGAAGCCGGTCGCGCCGCATTCCGCTCGGGCGACTACCGCTGGGGTGCCGAGTTGGTGAACCACCTGGTGTTCGCCGACCCCACCAACGGCGAGGCTCGGGCGTTGCAGGCCGACATTCTCGAACAACTGGGCTACCAGAGCGAATCGTCCACGTTCCGCAACGCCTACCTGATGGGCGCGCAGGAGCTGCGCCTCGGACCGCCGGACTTCGGGCCGGGTGCCGCCCGGGCCCGCGGAATCCTGGTGGCCATGACCGTCGAGCAGATCTTCGACACCATCTCGCTGCGTCTCAAGAGCGAGGACGTGGGCGGGGTGAGTCTGCGCATCAACTGGACCTTCCCCGACATGGCCGGAACCGACGACGAGAGATGGGTGCTGGGGCTGTCGCACCGCACGCTGTTTGCGGTGCGGGGACGCCACGAGGCGTCGGCGGTGGCCGGCATCACGATGACGAGATCGTTGCTGGTGGACGTGCTCACGCAACAGACCACGTTCGTGGACGGGATCGGATCCGGCGCCATCGTGGTGGAGGGTGACGCCGGGGCACTGTTGCAGGTGTTCGGCAACCTCGACACCTTCACGCCCGGCTTCCCCATCGTCGAACCCTGACCCCCTCCACGATCCCGGTCGCCACAGCGTCGGTTTTCGGCCCGCAGCGCGACCGAGAACGGGATAGAACGTGGGGATGACCAACGTCGCCGACACCCTCCGCTCCGTGTACGAATCGGGCCACACCCGTCCGCTGGCCTGGCGCAAGCACCAACTCGAGCAGATGATCCGCATGCTCGAGGAGAACGAGGCCGACTTCCTCGCCGCGCTCAAGACCGATCTCGGCAAGCCGGGCGTCGAGGGCTTCATCACCGACATCGCCTTCGTCACCGGCGAGATCGAGCTGATGCTGAAGAACCTGAAGAAGTGGAACAAGCCCCAGCGGGTTCCCACACCGCTCGTCACCATGCCCGCCAAGTCGGTGCTCATGCCCGAGCCGCTCGGAGTGGTGCTCGTCATCGCTCCGTGGAACTACCCCGTTCAGTTGTTGCTGGTGCCCGCGGCCGGAGCCATCGCCGCCGGCAACGCCGTCGTGATGAAGCCGAGCGAGGTGTCGGCCGCCACGTCGGCGGTGTTGGCGCGTCTGGTGCCCGAGTACATGGATGCCAAGGCCGTGACGTTGGTGGAGGGCGGCGTCCCCGAGACGACGTCGCTGCTGTCCGAGCGTTACGACCACATCTTCTACACGGGCAACGGAACCGTGGGGCGCATCGTCATGACGGCGGCGGCCAAGAACCTCACCCCGGTCACGCTCGAACTGGGCGGCAAGAGCCCGGTGATCATCGACTCCAGCGCGAATCTGAAGGTGGCGGCCCGGCGCATCGCGTGGGGCAAGTGGCTGAACGCCGGCCAGACCTGCGTCGCCCCCGACTACGTGTTGATCGAGGAGAAGCTGCGCCAACCGTTCATCGACGAGGTGGGCAAAGCCGTCGACGAGTTCTACGGCTCGAATCCCCACACCAGCGACAGCTACGGGCGCATCGTGTCCCCGCGACACTTCGACCGCCTGCAGCGCCTGATGGCGGGTGGCACCGTCGCTCTGGGCGGTGACACCAAGGAGGACGAGCGCTACATCTCCCCCACCGTGCTGGTGGACGTGGACATGGATTCACCGCTCATGTCCGAGGAGATCTTCGGACCGCTGTTGCCGGTGGTGCCCGTGGCGTCGATCGACGAGGCCATTTCGTTCGTCACCGCGCGCCCGCATCCGTTGGCTTTGTACGTGTTCGCCGAGAACAAGAGCGTGATCGACACCGTCCTCGCGCGCACCACCGCCGGTGGCGTCACCGTGAACGGAACGCTCATGCACCTCACCAGCCCCCATCTGCCCTTCGGTGGCGTGGGCGAGAGCGGGATGGGCGGCTACCACGGCAAGGCCGGAGTTCGACTGTTCCAGCACATGAAGCCGGTTCTGAAGCGCGGCACGCGCATCGATCCGTCGTTGGCGTATCCGCCCTACACCGCCAAGAAGGCCAAGATCTTCCGCAAGGTTCTGTGAGTCAGAGCGTCGCGACGGCGACGGCTTGCCGCTCGGCCAACCGTTCGGCCTGACGGCGGGCCACCTTGGCCACGCGTTCGATGTACTTGAACAGCCCCGCACGGGCCTCCTCGGCGCCGGCGCTGAGACCCTCGACCTTGTCGATGGCCCACTGACGAAACACCAGCGGCGTGATGATGCGTTCGTGGTGGATGGCGAAGTCGTAGATGCCCGCCGCGGCGATGGCCTTGGCGTGTTCGACGAATCCGGGAATTCCGATACCGGGCATGGCGAAACCGGTGATCTGACGCTTCAACGCCTCCACTGCGGCGCTGGGGTCCAACTCGATGAACTTGGAGACGAGATCACGGTAGAAGAGATGGTGTCGGTTCTCGTCGGATGAGAGCTTCATCATCACGTTGTATCCGGCGGGGTCGTTCAACTGGGTTCCGGTGTTGCGATGCGAGATGCGCGTGGCCAATTCCTGGATCGCGACATAACACATCCCGTCGGCGGCCGACACCGGCTCGGGCACGATGGCGCTGCTCACCTGGGCCATGCGGCCGTCCTCCAACACCTTGGGGTCCACCAGTCCGCTCACGGTGATGTAATCGCGCATGACGATGGCGTGGCGACCCTCCTCGGCGGTCCACCGCTGGGCCCACGCTCCCCAGGCCGAGTCGCCACCGAACATGCGCGAGATCGTGCGCGTGTACCACGGAAGGTTGTCCTCGGTGAGCAGGTTGACCAACAGGGCCGAGCGTGCGCCGTCCGAGAGCGGAGCCTCACCGTGCGTGAACCCCGACTCCTTCAACAGCGCGGCCCGCTCCCACGGCACGTGCTCGTGGGGATACCACTCCTCGGCGGTCTCGAGGTGGCGATCGAGTAGACGCGCCGCCTCCGGTTCGAGTTCGCGGAGGATGTCGGCGTCTTCCATCGGCCCAACCTAGCCCCCGCCGTCTCGATGTGGGGCTCGCACCGCCGGCGAGAAGTTAGATTTCTCTCGTGGAAGTCGTGAACGTCGTCCTGTCCGTGTCGTTGGCTCTGGTGTGCGTGGCTTCGGCCGTGGCCGACTTCAAGCTGTTGCCCCGGATCGTCGAGAGCATGCAGCGCTTGCGCATGCCGACCCGCGTGATCCCGGCTCTGGGCATCGCCAAGGTCGCCGGCGCGCTCGGATTGCTCATCGGGTTCTCCAATGACGCCCTCGGCACCTACGCGGCGCTGTGCCTGAGCGTGTACTTCTTCCTCGCGACCGCGTTGCATCTGCGCGCCCGCGACACTCCGGCGAACACGGCGCCGGCGGCGGTGTTGATGGTGGTGGCGGTGCTGACGCTCGTCACCGGACTCTGACGCGTCTTACGCTCCGGGAATGGGGGTGGTGCCCCCGCTCATGATGTACTCGATCCACCACCGAGGCGCTTTGTCCAACAGGTTGTTCAGGTGCGAGTAGTCGTGCCACTCGTGGATCAACCCGTCGCGGATGCGCATCACCGAGGTGAACGGGTGCGGGATCATCTCGCCGGTGTGGAAATGCCATTCCTCGACGTGAATGGTCACCACCGTGTCACCCTCGGCCAGCACCCGGTCCGGTCGGTGGACCATCTTGGCGGTGGGCCCGAGTCCGAGACGTAGTCGGTCGGCGATGGCCCGCGGCCCGACCGCCGGCGGAACGGCTCCGATGTCCATGTATTCGGCATCGGGAGCGAACTGGGAGGCGACACCGTCCCAGTCCTTGGCGTACATGAACTCCCAATGACGTTCGGCGATGGCGCGGTTCTCCAGGGTCCCCATACGGGAGACCCTAGAGCATCC
>VFQT010000657.1_pt1 | contig 48413 bp, 43 predicted proteins | sample 3512381 | NCBI WGS metagenome assembly VFQT01 (sample SAMN10412376, study PRJNA504923) | tailings metagenome | isolation source: Relicate 2 Philex TSF3 active mining site | place: Philippines: Tuba, Benguet | collected 2017-08-29 | reverse complement strand
CATCCACACCGGCAGTTCCGAACGGTACAACCAATCCGAATGATCCATGTGATCCGTTCCCTTGTGTTAGTGGAATAAAGATTCCGGATGCCTTTACACCGGATGGTGATGGAATAAATGATGCATTCGTAATCGAAGGTATAGAGGCTTTCCCTGATAACGAAATATGGATTTTCAATCGTTGGGGTAATGAAGTCTTTTACATGAAGAAATATGACAATTCATGGGAAGGGGTGTCTATTAGCACTTTGAATCTTATGGGTTCTGAACTTCCAACGGGAACATACTATTATTTGTTCAACACGGGGACTTCAGAGATTGGAATAATAAAAGGATTCGTCTATTTAAAACGATAATATGATGCAAAAGTTAATAAACATATTTTGCTTAATGCTAGTGGGGACTAGTTTTGCCCAGCAAGACCCCCACTTCACACAATTTTTTGATAATGCTTTGTTCATGAATCCGGCATACGCAGGAAGCAAAGAAGCATTAAGTTTGACCACGGTTCATAGAGAGCAGTGGACAGGATTTGACGGAAGACCTAAATCGTCGTCCTTGACTGCTCACACGCCTTTGAAATACAAATCGATTGGTTTAGGTTTGGGGTATGTGAATGATCGTTTGGGTCCTGTAAGTCAGAACTTGTGTTTTGCTGATTTTTCATATACACTGCGATTCAAGAATAAGACAAAGTTGGCTTTCGGACTCAAGGCAGGTTTCAATTTACTGAACATTGGAATGAGTGAATTGAACACGACCATTCCAGATGATCCTCACTTGATGAACAATGTGCGAAACAAAATGAATCCGAATTTTGGAACCGGTATATATTATCATAATCCAAAATGGTTTATCGGATTTAGTGTTCCGAAGTTAGTGGAGAATAGTTATGACGGTTCTGAAAACAATTTGGAAAAACGCCATTATTACACACATCTTGGTGGAGTAATTCATTTAGATGACGCCTGGATTCTACGTCCAATTGCTCAAGTTAAATTTACGGAAGGTGCTCCAGTAAGCGTTGACGCTTCAATTGCAGGTGTTTATCGTGATAAATTTTATATCGGTGCTTTGTATCGATTGGACGCAGCTTTTGGTGCCTTTGTCCAATACCAATTAAATCCTCAATTTAAGATTGGTTTTGCTTCAGATTTTGGCACTCAAGAAATTCGTAATTACAACGATGGAACTTTTGAAGTAGTTCTAACCTATGATTTTATTTTTCAAAATTCAGGTGTTAGATCACCGCGTTATTTTTAATTGTTAGTCCAATGAAATTCTTAGTTATAGCAACTATTAGTATTTGTTTGTTTCAGGTAACCTGGGCTCAATCGAGTAAACTACGTAAGGCAGATACGTTTTTCAATTCTCTTGCATTCGCTTCAGCAGCTGGGGAATATGAGAAGTTGATTGGTACGACCAGTGATTCTCCTGATATGCAAGCCAAACTTGCCTACAGTTACTTCAGGACAGAACGGTATGAGTTGGCTGAAAAGATTTACGAAAATCTGATGTCTACAAGTCTTGATCCGGAGTTAATCTATCAATATGCACAGGTTTTAAGGATAAATGGGAAGTACGAAAAATCGGAGTTATGGATGGATAAATTCATTGCATTAAAACCGAACGATTTAAGATCGAATGCATTTAGCTCCCAAAGTCGGTTTTTTGAACAAATGGCCAGTGGATCTCCATCTTATGTAACAGTAAATTGGAGTAATAATTCGGATTTCACCGATTTCGGTGTCTATCCCGGGATAGGATCAGATATGGTATATTTTGTTTCGTCAAAAAAAGAACATTCTTTGATTAGAAATATTTGGACCTGGAACAATGATCGTTTTCTCGAACTTCATGTGGCAGAAATTGATTCATTGAATCAAGTTAGCCGCGAACGTGTTTTATCCTCTCGGATTAATACCAGATTTCATGAAGGACCGATCAGTTTTCATCCATCTGGAAATTGGGTGGTTTATACGCGAAATAATATCAAGAGAGGTAGTGAACGAAAAGACGACACGGGTATTCAAAATCTGAAATTGTACATCGCAGACGTACGAAATGGCAAATGGATAAACGAACGTGAATTTCCATTTAATGATCGTCAACATTCTGTTGGACATCCAAGCTTTACGTCAGACGGAAAATGGTTGTACTTCGCTTCTGATATGCCTGGCGGTTTTGGAGGAGCTGATATTTACAAAGTGGAAGTGCTGGAAAATGGGTCCTTTGGTCAGCCAATTAATTTGGGAAAAGATGTAAATACCGAAGGACAAGAGATGTTTCCTTGGATTAGCCAAGATGGACATCTATTCTTTAGTTCGGATGGGTTAGTTGGTTTTGGTGGACTTGATGTGTTTGTTTGGCTGCAAGTAAATGGCAAGTTTCAGCGAGTTGTAAACTGCGGGAATCAGTTGAATTCAAGTTATGACGATTTTGCGCTCACAACTACAAAAACCGGCAGCACGGGTTTTTTTGCCTCAAACCGACCTGGAGGACATGGTGGGGACGATATTTATAGTTTTCAGCAGCTCACGCCTTTTCAGATCCAAAAACAAGTTCGAGGAACAACAATAGATGAAATTTCAGGAGCAATTTTAGCTAATACAAAGGTTTACCTTATCGGAGAAGATGGAAAGGTACTAGATTCAACAGTTACATCGGCAATAGGTTCTTATACATTTACAATTGAAAATACAGGTCAGTTTCAGGTGGTGGCGAAGCAGGTGAGTTATCTTGATAAACAAAAGTCATTTCAAGTGGATGTCTTAGATGGTGCTGTTGCTACCCTAGATCTCGAATTGCGAAAAGAACCTGAGTTTTCATTGGCAACTATCGTGCGAGATGGCGCTACTTCTGCCTTGTTAGATAGTGTACACATCGTGATTATTGATCGAAAGTCAGGACAAAAGATAGTAGATGCTTATACGAATGATCAAGGAAAGGTGTATGAGCAATTGGAGTCGGTCAACTTGGGTCAGCAGTTGGAGTTTACTCTTCAACTTGATCGCGAGGGTTATTTAAAGAAAGAACTGGTCTTTTCTCATTTGATATCTAAAGAGGGTACTATCGAGTTGCATAAGGCACTGGATATGAATTTGGATAAATTGAATGTAGGAATGGATCTTGCAACGATTATTGATATTAAACCAATCTATTTTGACTACGGTAAGTTTGATATCCGAAAAGATGCTTCCATCGAATTGGATAAGATCGTTAAAATAATGAACGAGAACCCATCAATGGTAATCGAATTGGGGTCACACACAGATTGCAGAGGTTCGATGGCTTCCAACGATAAGTTATCTGCTAATAGAGCAAAAGCTTCCGCGGAGTACATTAAAAAGCGAATCAGTAAACCAGATCGTATTTATGGAAAAGGTTACGGTGAAAGTAAATTGAAAAATGATTGTGGATGTGAAGGTACGGTTAAGTCGACTTGTTCGGAAGCAGAACATCAAGAGAATCGCCGCACAGAATTTATTATCATGAAGCTATAAAAGTTCAAAAAGAGTGAGTTTTTAAACTCACTCTTTTTACTTATCCACGTCTGCGCTCCAATAGGATCATCATCATAAGCGAAAGGATCACACTTTCCTGTTCTTCTTCGTTCATGTCGCCCAATTTTTCCACAGAGAATTTTCTTCCAAAAAAGGATGCGTCTTTTTTCATGCGTGCAACCAATGATTCATCCCCACGAACAACTTTGTATTTCGGATTGAACAAATAACCAGTAAACATGCCTAAAATGGGAACTTCACCCAATAGGGCATCCCAAACTTTGGTCCAGCCATTTTCCTCTTGAATTGTAAATAACTGGCGATCATTCTTATCAAATACCAAATAGCGTGCTTTCCACAAAGAAGCCATTCCCTTTCTTGCTACACGACCTAATTGTTCACCGTTTTGATCGTAGAACAAATAGGAGGCTGAGAAGTCGATCCATTTGTTTGCTTTAATCACATATTGGATCTCGGCGCGTGATTCATCCGTAAATACTTGGATCTCTTCAATGAATTTGAACATTTTCTGACGCACGTAGGCGTGCACATGATCTGTACTGTCACTAATCACAAAATCGTTTGCAAGCGTGCCAATCTTGAAACGAAAATTTAAAGGGTATTGAATGTTTTTCATCGTTTATCTCTTGTAGTTGGTTTCGTAAAAGTCGATCCATTCTTGTGGACTCACTTTGGACATCAATTCGGCAATCAGTTCAAAAGGGATCTGATCCGGTTTTTTGAATCTGATGCAGCTTTTTCCCATGTCGATCTTGCCTTTAGCAAATTTTGTGTACTCATCCATAAACCATTTCATCAATTCCGGCATGCCGTATAGACCCATGTGATAAAAAGCGATGAAATTTTTTTGTGAGGCAAAACTAGCGAAAGGCAGCGGTTGTTTTGGGTCGCAATGATAGCCAGCAGGGTAAATACTATGCGGGACAGCGTACCCGACCATTCCATATCCGATTCCTTCTTGAAATCCTGCGGGTAGTTTAGATAGAATGGCATTTCGTAGTTGGTTCAATGCGTCTTGACGATCTTCAGGGCATTGAGCAATATAATCTTCAGCAGATGTTGCGTTTCTTTGCATGGTATTTTCCTTTGAGTTAAAAATAAGAAAATGATGCAACTAAACAGCAGATTCGGATCTTCAGGAGTTGGCTAATTGCACATAGACTACTTTTTTAGTCTCGAAAAACTCACCTTCAAACTTTTCCGCTAATGGATACATTTGAATGGGGTGAGCGACTGGTGCTAATTCTTCACTTAGATCACCGCCTTTCAGGTAAAGAATACCGTTTCGAAGTGGGTGATTATTCTCTTTTTTGATCTTTCCTTTGCACCATTTTAAAAAGGTCGGCATAGCGGTTACGGCACGGGAGACAATGAAGTCGTATTGACCTTTGATGTCCTCGGCACGACCATGTGTTGCTTTTACATTTTTCAATCCCAAAGCTTGGGCTACTTCCGTAACAACTTTGATCTTCTTTCCGATCGAATCAACTAAATGAAACTGCGTGTCCGGAAACAGAATTGCCAAAGGAATTCCCGGGAATCCACCACCTGTTCCTATATCTAAAACATCAGATCCGGGCTGAAACTTCATTACTGTTGCAATTCCCAATGAGTGCAAAACGTGTCGTTCATAAAAGGAATCCATGTCTTTGCGGGATATTACATTGATCTGTGCATTCCAAAAAGCATACAGCTCCTGTAAACGCGCAAATTGATCGCGTTGCACTTCTGTAAGGTCTGGAAAATGTTTAAGAATTTGTTCCATAGTTGACGAAAGATAAAAGACCATAGATTTAAGACGATTGAATCTGTCTTAAGTCTATGGCCTAAAGTCTACTATTCTTTTTATTTGCCTTCAATCACTCTTCCCAGAGCGTTATCAAACAATTCTTTTGCCTCAGCGATGAATCCGTAATGCTCATCGTCAATCATCATTTTTCCTTTCGTAACATGACCTAGCAATGTGCAATTAACGCCACTACCCATCATGAATTCGATGAAATCTTCTTCCTGATCTTCAGAAACAGAAACAACAACACGGCTTTGAGCTTCCCCAAACAAGAATGCATCCTCGCGAATCTCAGAATCTGTTACAATGTCAAATCCTAATCCGCGTGGCATTGCCATCTCTACCAAGGTAACGAACAAACCTCCGTCTGCGCAATCGTGAGCTGCATTGATCAATTCTTGAGAGATCAATCCTTTTACCGCTTCTTGCAATAAGAACTCTTTCTCTAAGTCGAAATGCGGAGCCGGAGAAGCTGAAATCTTGTGGTATTTTGCTAAGTATTCCGATGAAGAAATGTCATTTACTGAATCTCCCAAAATGAAGATCAAATCTCCTTTTTGTTTGAAGTCCAAAGACATGATCTTTGATTTGTCTTCGATCACACCGATCATTCCAATTGTTGGAGTAGGGAATACAGGAATTTCTTTTCCTCCGATCACGGATTGGTTGTAAAAGGAAACGTTTCCTCCGGTAACCGGTGTTTGGAATTTCAAACATGCTTTAGACATTCCTTTGATTGCTCCAACGAATTGCCAGTAAGACTCCGGATTGTAAGGATTTCCAAAATTCAAACAGTTTGTGATCGCACTTGGAATACCTCCTGAAACAACGATGTTACGAGCTGCCTCAGAAACCGCGATCGCAGTACCAACTTCCGGGTCAGCGTTCACGTAACGGCTGTTGCAATCTACCGTCATTGCCAGTGCCTTGTGTGTACCTTTCAAGTTCACAATTCCGGCATCCGTAGGACGGTTAGTGGACATTGTTTTCGTTCCTACCATCGAGTCATACTGTTCGTATACCCAACGCTTAGAAGCGATATTCGGTTGTTGCAACAAGAAGAAAGCAACCTCTTTCAAATTGTCAGGTTGAGAAACCTGATCGATAGAGAATTTCTTGTATTCTTGGTAATAAGCAGGTTCGGAATACTCACGCTGATATTGCGGAGCGCCACCACCAAGTACCAAAGATTCAGCAGGAACATCACCAACCAATTCTCCATGCATGTAATAGCGTATACGTCCGTCTTCAGTAACATGACCAATTTCTTCAGCGTGTAAATCCCACTTATCAAAGATGCGTTTTACTACATCTTCTTTGCCTTTTTGAATCACGACTAACATACGCTCTTGTGATTCCGATAGCAAGATCTCATAAGGCAACATGTTCTCCTGACGTGTAGGAACGCGATCCAAATGGATTTCCATACCTACGCCACCACCGGCTGACATTTCACAAGTAGAGCAAGTAATACCAGCTGCACCCATGTCCTGCATTCCAACGATTGCATCCGTTTCTGCCAATTCCATGGTTGCTTCTAACAACAATTTCTCCATGAACGGATCTCCTACCTGAACTGATGGTAGATCTTGTGCTGATTCTTCTGTAATATCTTTTGATGCGAAAGCAGCTCCCGCAATTCCATCTTTACCTGTTGCTGAACCAACGATATAAACTGGATTACCCGGACCTTTAGCTTTTGCAGAAATAACTTTTTTCGTGTCGATGATTCCCGCAGAGAACGCATTTACCAATGGATTCTGATTGTAGCTCTCGTCGAAGAAAACCTCCCCACCAACAATCGGAATACCGAAGGCATTTCCGTAATCTCCAATTCCTTTAACAACTCCTTTCACCAACCACTTCGTTCGGTCCAAGTTTGGATCACCGAAACGCAAGGAATTCAATTGCGCTACCGGACGAGCACCCATGGTAAAGATATCGCGGTTGATACCTCCAACTCCTGTAGCAGCACCTTGATAAGGCTCCAATGCAGAAGGGTGGTTGTGTGATTCGATCTTGAAGGCACATCCAATACCATCTCCCAAGTCAACCAATCCAGCATTTTCCTCACCAGCCTTCACCAGCATATGGGGACCGTCTTTTGGCAATTGTTTCAACCAGTAAATGGAATTCTTGTAAGAACAGTGCTCTGACCACATTACGGAATAAACCGCAGTTTCAGTAAAGTTTGGCGTTCGACCCAAAATGCCCTTGATCATTTCGAATTCATCGGCGCGCAAACCAAGTTCAACGGCCTGTTCTAAAGTAGCTTCTTGCTGTAAGGAAGTGCTCATCTATTTGAAAGTTTGCTGCAAAAGTAATCATTATCGAGCGTATGGCTAGAACGATTTTTCCTCTTTTTTCCACAGTTTTTGGGAAAGGTTGTTAATCGAGCATGGTACCCGTTTGAGCCAATCGGATGTGCCAAGATAATGCCTCTTCCAATACATGAGGTGTGTGTCCTCCTCGCGTTTTAGCACGTTCGAAATAATCACGCAATTGTGCTTTGTAAACAGGATGAACACAGTTTTCAATAATGCGTTCAGCACGTTCTCCTGGAGAGCATCCACGTAAATCCGCAAGGCCTTGATCTGTTACCAAAATATCTACGTCGTGCTCGGTATGATCGCAATGTGAAACGAAAGGCACGACGTGAGAAATACTTGTTCCCTTCGAAATGGCATGGGATACAAAAATGCTCAAGGATGCATTTCGAGCGAATTCATCCGAACCGCCGATGCCATTTAGGATTCTCGTGCCTGATAAATGACTCGAATTCACATTGCCATAAATATCGAATTCTACCGCCGTATTCAAAGCAATGACCCCCATGCGGTGAATGAATTCTGCGGCATTTGTGATGTGTTGCGGTCGTAGAATTAGGAACTTTTTATAGTGATCTAAGTTTTGCAAAAAACGCTCTTGATGAGCTGCTGATAAGGTGATGGCAGATCCGGAAGCGAAACTCACTTTACCTGCGTCGATCAGGTCTAAAGTGCTGTCTTGTAATACTTCAGAATACAATTCTAAATTTTCAAAGTTGCTTACCGTTAACCCACCCAAAACGGCATCAGCTATCTTACCGATTCCAGCTTGAAGAGGACGTAAATTAGGACCTAATTTTCCGGATGCTACTTCTGCATTTAAAAATTGCAACAGGTGTTTGGCAATTGCTTCACTACAAGCGTCACGTTCCTCTGTTTCAGCCGGTTCGTCCATGTGGTTGGTAATAACGATCGCTTGAATCTTTGATAGATCGATCCTTATTCCCTCTTCTCCAATGCGTGATCGGCAATTTTCTAAGAGAATTGGTTTTCTGCTCGGGGAAATAGCGTGATCCAGACAGTCGTGCAGACCTTTGAGGTTCAAAGGGAGTGCCTCATTGATCTCCAGAATAACGGTTTCGGCAAGTTGTGCAAAAACGCAGTCGTTGCCTACGGATCCGCCTGGGATGAGCAACCCATCGGCTGTAATACCGGCAATTTCAATCACGGCAACATGCGGGCTTTCCAAATTTCCATAAACCAATTGATCTGCAGTTTCCGCCAAATGTTGATCTTGGTATGAAACTGAGCCGCTGTTGATTGCCTTTCGCAACACTTTATCTGCTTGAAATGGAAAACGCTTTTTCAAGATTCCGCTTTCAGCTAATGCACCATCCAGATCTTCACCTAAAGATGCTCCGCTGTACAGTGAAATTCCTTGTCTAAAACGATCTTTTTGCGCACACAATGCAGGAAGGACAGCCTTACTATACCCGGTTTTTGTGAAACCGGAACAGGCAACAATATTGCCGTCTTGAATGAGGTTCGCTGCTTGAACAGCTGAACAAATCTTGCTGTGTAAGGATGCAATGGGTAATCTTTCTGTCATCTCGAAAATCTACGGTTGTGTGACGTTGTAAAACTAGATAAAAATGATTGTGGATTGTAAGAAGTATTCGTTTTACCTACAATTCTGTGTAAATTCGGGCCATGTCATTTTTTATCCTGTTAATCCTGATGAGTTTGTTTCTATGGAAACGGTCCACAGTGGGCCTTAATCAGTGGGATTTTCAGATCGGTTTAGGGATCAAGCTGGCATTCTCATTTTCGTTCGTTTCAGTGTATTCAGCGTATTATGGTGATGGTATGCTGACCTCGGACATCCATGTGTTTATGTGGGAAAGTGGACTGCTTGCAGATGTTGCGACACACTCGATAAAAGATTATTTCACTTTTCTATTCGGATTTGAAGATCAAGAATTGATCCTGCAATATTTATCCAAAACAGATCATTGGACTTCTGGTGACCTGGCTTTGATCAACGATGCGCAGAACGTAATGCGCGTGAATAGCTTGTTGCATTTCTTATCAGGAGGGAATGTTTTCTTCCATTTATTGTTTTTTGCAGGTGTCCTGCTACTTTGTACAAGAGAGCTGTATTTGGCATTGCGCCGTGTGGTTGTGATCAATGATCGTAAATTGTGGTATGCACTTTTGCTGTTTCCTAGTGTAGCCTTTTGGTCGGGTTCCATTTTGAAAGAACCGTTGATGTTGAGTGGATTGTTCTTATTCATTTCCGGAGTATTGCGAATACTCAATTGGAAACAGCGAACATGGAGAATTTTATTGGGATCAGTACTGATGCTGATGTTTAAGCCTTACGTGTTTTTCTTGTTGCTGATTGCTGTGCTTCCATATATTTTGATGAAGCTTGTATTTAAGGTGCGCGCTTGGCAATCCATTTTGCTGACGTTTAGCTTGGTGCTTTTAGGGACTTGGGTGCTTCCGGAGAAACGCGATGAGGTGGTGCATTATCTCTGGCGAAAGCAATACGATTTTGACAATGTTTCTCGCGGTGGTTTGCATATTTTGGCGGACAGCACGTTTTATTACGTAGAAACGGAACAGTATGAAAACTTCACGTTTATTGATGATAAGTTCGTGATCTTACATCAACCCATTCATGCCAAACGGATGCGCTTGGGGATGGAGTATCCGTTTGAGGATGTGATGCTTTCGGACACCGGAAAAGTGTGGGTCAATTATTACAGTACCAATAAGTGCGGATCTTATATACATACCACGTTCATTAACGATTCGTATTCTCAGTTAATTAAAAATATTCCGGAAGCATTTGTAAATGCAGCCATCCGTCCGTGGCCGACAGATCCGGGTGGAAATCTCAAGTGGTTTAATATTTTGGAAACTCTTGGTTTGTTCTGTTGGATGATCTATGGATTGATCAAATACCGAAAGCAGCGAACACCTTTTCAGAATGACTTGGTACTATTGATTGCTGGTTTTGCCATTCTCCTGTTTTTATTAATAGGATGGACAACTCCTGTTTTGGGTGCGATTGCCCGTTATCGCATTCCGGCTTATTTGGGATTGTTTGTTATTGGGATGATTGGAAAGAAAGAGAAAGTATTATGAAGAATTTTATCATTGTAACCGGAGCGACTTCCGGATTTGGCGAAGCAACAGCTCGTTTGTTTGCTGAAAATGGATGGAACTTAATCTTGACAGGTCGAAGAGAAGATCGATTGTCACAGTTAAAATCTGAGTTACTTACTGATCACAACGAGATCTTGACTTTGTGCTTTGATGTTCGTGACGAACAAGCCGTTGAGGATGCTTTTGCTGCTGTGTCTCTAGAGATAAGAGATCGTGTTGCGGTTTTAGTCAATAATGCAGGTTTGGCTGTAGGTCGTGGTCCAATTCAAAGTGGATTAACGGACGATTGGGAACGTATGATCGACACGAATATTAAGGGCTTGTTATATGTCTCGAAAGCTGTAATTCCATGGTTGCGCTCCAATAATGGTGGTCATATCGTGAATTTGGGTAGCATTGCAGGTAAAGAAGTCTATCCTGGAGGGAATGTCTATTGCGCTACAAAGCATGCGGTGGACGCTCTTTCTCGAGCGATGCGCATCGATCTGGTTGAAGACGGGATCAAAGTCACAAATATAGCGCCTGGAGCCGCTGAAACCGAGTTCTCGATCGTACGATTTAAAGGTGATGAGGCTGTAGCGAAAAGTGTTTACGACGGATTTGATCCGTTGGTTGCCGCTGATATTGCAGATGCAATCTTTTACGTTTGTACTCGTCCGAAACATGTAACGATCAATGACCTCGTGATCATGCCTACTGCGCAAGCAAGTGCAACAGTGCTACATAAACATTAAATCATGAGATTACTAGCAATTTTCGGAACGATCCTTTTCTTGACATCCTGTATGAAGGGAAAGTCGGTGGATATTATTGTTCACAATGCCAAGATCCATGCGATGGATGAAGGAATGCATGAATACGAGGCCATGGCAATTCGAGATGGTAAGATTATTGAGTTAGGTCCTGAGCGCCAGATCATGAACAAATACAGCGCTGAAGAATACATCGATGCGGAAAAACGTGATGTTTATCCCGGATTTACGGATGCGCACGGACACATGATGAGTTTTGCGCGTATGAAATTGTCGGTGGACTTATTTGGTGCTTCTTCGATGGAGGATCTCCTCGTTCGCACGGAAAAGTGGGAACAAAGCAATAATTTACCGTTTGTTGTAGGTCGAGGTTGGGATCAAACCTTGGTCAGTGGTGGTGAAATGCCAAGCAATACCGAGTTGAATCGTTTGTTTCCGAACAAACCAGTTGTGTTGCACCGAATTGATGGGCATGCGGCATTGGTGAATGAAAAAGCACTTCAATTGGCCGAAATCTCACCAGATACGGAAGTGGAAGGTGGTAAGATCGAAGTGAAAGATGGTAAGTGCACAGGGATTTTATTGGATAATGCGATCAATTTGGTAACAGCTAAATTGCCTGATTTTAAGAAATCGGCCATTCGTGACGCTTTGGTGGAAGTGCAGCAAGAATTGTTGCAATACGGAATTACTGGTGTTCATGAAGCGGGTGTAGATTACGCAGATCTGCAATTGTTGGTCGGAATGAACAGTTCCGGAAAATTGAAATTGAACACCTATGTCATGTTGTTCCCAACGGAGAAAAACCGTCGCTGGGCCAAGAAGAATGGCATTCTGGAAGAAGGAAAACTAACCGTTAGGTCTTTTAAGGTCATGGGAGATGGGGCATTGGGTTCTCACGGTGCATTTTTAAAGTTGCCCTACGCGGATGATCCTGAAAATGTGGGCTTATTGACAACGAAAAAAGAGGAATTACAAGAAGTGGCACGATTAGCTCGTTCCATCGGATATCAATTAAATGTTCATGCCATTGGTGACGCTACGAATCGGTTGGTGTTAGAGGTCATGAAAGAACAAGTGGCGAAAATTCCGGACCATCGTTGGCGGATCGAACATGCACAAGTTGTGGATCCTGCAGATTTGGCGTTGTTCAGTGAGTTGAATGTGATCCCTTCTGTACAGCCTGTTCACGCAGTAAGTGATCGTCATTGGGCCGAAAAACGCTTGGGTAAAGGACGCTTAAAAGGAGCTTATGCTTACGCTTCATTGCTTAATGCAAAAGGCATGTTAGCTATCGGAACAGATTTTCCGGTGGAGCATTTCAATCCATTCCTGACAATCCAAGCGGCGGTTTATCGCACAAATGCAGATAATGAACCTATTGGAGGATTTTTACCCGAGGAGGCCATCTCATTTGAAGATTGTATTCGCGGAATGACCTTGTGGGCTGCAATTGCTGCTTTCCAGGAAAATCGATTGGGTACTTTGGAGAGAGATAAAGACGCTACGTTTGTGATCTTGCAAAATGCCTTGAAACCAAATCCGGTGTTTACGCCCAATTTTGCCCATAAAGTATTTGTGAACGGGAAGTTGATGTACGAGACGGCTTAAGACAAATAAAAAAGGTTCGCCGGCAAACGAACCTTTCTTCAAACCAAAAACCTTAGTCGATCTAGCGCAAATTGTACATTTTAATTCTCCAACTAGTTGATCAACTTGCGCCAGACCGCAGTTTAGAAAACTATTTTTCCCACATTGTAAAAGTACAACGGAGTGATCTCGAAGGAGTAATTAAAAAAACAAATGCTTATTTTGGATGAATATTTCCTGCACATAACTTAATTTTTAATTTTTAACTTGTGGATACCTATACTATTGATATGAATCAGGTGAAACGTCTTTATGATATCCCTGCCTACCAATTAAGCAATTTCCCAAATGATGCGATGTTCGCAACAAAGCGGAACGGGAAGTGGGAACCTATGTCCACAGCTAGTTTTATGCAGCAGGCACTAGACCTATCTAAAGGTTTACTGACGCTGGGGATTGAACGTGGGGAGCGTGTAGCGCTTGTTTCGCCTAATCGCGTAGAATGGAACCTCATGGATATTGCGATCCAACAGATCGGGGCTATTGTGGTGCCAGTTTATCCAAACATTTCGGAGAACGATTACCGCTATATTTTCAATGATGCCTCGGTGCGTTATGCATTTGTCGGAACAGAAGAACTTTATGGCAAGATCACCAATATCCAGAAAGATATTCCTACGCTACAACAAGTTTATGCTTTCGATATTTTTGAAGGTGGGACGCATTACCAAGCTATTCTCAGTGATATTTCTTCTATTTCAGATTCAACCATTCGTGAATTGAAAGCGAATGTGCGCAACGAAGATTTGGCAACGATTATTTACACCTCGGGAACCACAGGAAATCCAAAGGGAGTGATGTTGTCTCATAATAATTTATTATCCAACGTACTGGCATGTAAACCGATCATCCCTGCCGATGCACAGTCGCGTGTGCTTTCTTTCTTGCCTGCCTGTCACGTTTATGAACGCATGTTGCATTACTTGTATATGTATTGTGGTTCTTCGATCCATTTTGCAGAGTCAATGGATACGATAGGTGAAAATATTAAGGAAGTAAAACCACATGTTTTTACAGCTGTTCCGCGTTTATTAGAGAAGGTGTTTGACAAGATCATGGCAAAAGGTGATGAGTTGAAAGGGATCAAACGAGCCTTGTTCTTTTGGGCGGTTTCCTTGGCGGAGGAATATGATGTGCAAGGAAAGGGTTGGTGGTATCGATTTCGCTTAGCAATTGCGCGTAAGTTGATCTTTTCGAAGTGGCAAGAAGCATTGGGAGGTGAGGTACGCGCAATAGCTTCAGGTTCTGCAGCTTTGCAACCGCGTTTAGCGCGCATATTTCATGCAGCTGGAGTTAAAGTTTTGGAAGGGTATGGATTGACTGAAACATCACCGGTAGTTGCGGTGAATCATTTAAACGGCAATGGCGTGCGCTTTGGAACTGTTGGTCCGTTGATTGATAAGGTGCAAGTGAAAATTGCTGAAGACGGTGAAATTTTGGTAAAGGGCCCGAATGTTATGTTGGGATATTACAACAAACCAGAGGCGACTGACGAAACAATTGATAAAGAAGGCTGGTTCCATACCGGTGATATCGGTGAGATGGTTGAAGGCCGATTCTTGAAAATTACCGACCGTAAAAAAGAGATCTTTAAAACTTCTGGAGGAAAGTACATCATTCCTCAAGCAATGGAAAACCGATTCAAAGAATCGCGCTTCATTGAACAGATCATGGTCTTGGGTGAAGGACAGAAATTCCCCGGAGCACTTATTGTTCCTTCGTTTGCGTTCATCAAAGATTGGGCACAACGTCATGGAATGGATTTAAGCAATGCAACCAACGCTGAGATCGCTACCAATGAAAAAGTAGTTGCTCGTATTCAAAAAGTGGTGGATACCATTAATGGGGAATACGGATCCTGGGAAAAGATCAAGAAGTTCGCACTACTTGACAAAGAGTTTGGTATTGAAACAGGCGAATTGACCCCAACGTTAAAGTTCAAGCGCAAGTTCATCCTAGAGAAATATAAGGCGCAGGTGGATGCGTTTTATGCGGGGGATTAGAATGACGTGGAAGTCAGCACCGTGATTTGATTTTTTAGTAGATCAAGTGTTTTCTGTCTGTATTAATGCATTGACGAAATTATGGTGTGTACATTTTGCACATGCCGTCAATTATTTGTAAACGAAGGATTTGCCGATGGGTTTATGGACAAATTTCGGTGAACGAAACCTGTCTTTTAGACGTTTGCAAAACAAGAAGTTCAAACCTGGAGTATTGATTAAATACTATATCGCGTCTTTCGTTTGTTCCATCATTTGTGCAAGGAAGTCGCGGGCACGGAATAGTTGTGCTTTCACAGTTCCCAAAGGCAGGTTCAATTCGTCAGCGATCTCTTCATAGCTTAATTCCTCGAAATAGCGCTTCTCGATCAATTCACGGTAACGTGGTTTCAATTTACTCACCAAGTGGCGCATGTGCTTCACCTTTTGGTTGTGAATGATTGCTTGCTCCGGATCGTGGAAGGTCGATTTTGCATCGATGCGGATACTCTCGCCATCGTCGTTTGTATAACCCGTGTCCATAGAAGTCAACTTGATGCGCTTCTTACGTATGAAATCGATACAGTTGTTAGAGGCGATCTTGAATAACCAGGTACTGAACGCAAAGCTTGGTGAGTACTGGTCCAAACGACTGAACGCTTTTCCAAATGCCTCAATGGTTAGATCGTCCGCATCGTCTTGGTTGCGAACCATTTTCATCATCATGAAATAAATGGATTCCCGGTAGCGTTCCATCAATGCTGCATAAGCCGCTTGATCGCCGTTTCTGGCTTGCTCAACCAGTGCTAGATCTAGTTTTGCCTTGTCCGATAAATGTTCGCCCGTTATTTCCATTGCGACGATCGTTTTTGTAAGGTAGAATAATAAAAGAACGGCAAAGCCACTACGTATACCAGATCCAGAATCGGCAATGCTGCAATGAATTTATTCGACTTTAAACGTTGGAAACATTTCCCCAAAAGCCACCATTTCAGCAATAAAACCAATCCGAATCCCGCCACGGCGTGAATCCACCAATTCGCTTGACTCACCAAAATAACGAAAGATATCAGCAGCATCCACATGGTGCCCGGATAGATTCCTAACATTGTCTTTTTGAAAAAGTTGTAACGCGGCGCTGTGCTGTAATGTCGGGCCTTTTGTAATACAAAAGTTTCCCAAGTTGACTTCGCATCGCTGTACATGAAAGAGTCTGTAGATAATTGAACTGCTGTATTCTTTCTTGTTGCGGTTTGCTGCACAAAAAGATCGTCGTCTCCGGATGCCAACGCGTAGTGTGATTTGAATCCTTTTACACTGTTGAACAAAGATTTCGTATAAGCCATGTTTCGTCCGACTCCCATATACGGCATTCCATTAATGGCCATGGAGAAATAATGAACCGCGATCATGGTGGTATCGAAACGAATTACTTTGTTCAAAAAGCCTGGTTCCGGTTTGTAAGGTCCGAAGCCCAAGACCAATTGCTTTTGCTCCGAGAACTGCTCCGCCATACGCACCAACCAATGATCACTTGAAGGACTGCAATCAGCATCTGTAAGGATGAGGTGTTCAAAACGCGCTTTTTTAATTCCGAGCGTTAAGGGTAATTTTTTAGATGCTTTTAAATGTTTACTGCGTTCCACTTCCATTACTACTAAATGCGGATATGAACGTTGCAGGGCGTCTAAAAGGTATTTCGAATCGTCGATAGATTGGTGATTGACTACCACCACTTCGAACTCAGCCGGGTAATATTGGTCCAGGATCTTTGGTAGATTTTCAAAAAGGTTATCCGACTCATTGCGCGCGGCAATCACGATCGATACTGGCGGTAATTGTGGGTTTTTGGCTGCCGGTTTGCGAAATGCCAAACGACCGAAGAACACAATGGTATAGATCAATTGAATTAGAACGAGTCCGGCAAAGATCCAGAAGGTGTAATATAGAATCGGTTCGTTGTAACTTGGAATGATCTGCATGAAATGGATAATACAAGTGCAAAGATGGGGTGCATTGTGAAAACGGATTATCTTTGCAGCGTTTATTTTTCAACACAATTATGCACTTTGAACTTAAGCATACCGATCCGCAATCAAAAGCACGCGCTGGTTTACTACATACCGATCATGGAACTATTGAAACTCCGATCTTTATGCCGGTCGGAACGCAGGGTTCTGTGAAAGGCGTACATCAGCAGGAATTGCGTGACGATGTGCAGGCGCAGATCATTCTGGGGAATACGTTCCATTTGTATTTGCGACCTGGGTTGGAAGTGTTGGAGGCAGCAGGAGGCTTACACCAATTCATTGGCTGGGAACGTCCGATGTTGACAGATAGCGGTGGTTACCAAGTGTATTCGTTGGCGACATCACGCAAGATTACGGAAGAAGGAGTGCGCTTTCAATCGCATCACGATGGAAGTTACCATTTCTTTTCTCCGGAACGAGCTATTGATATTCAGCGCGTGATAGGAGGCGATATCATCATGGCGTTTGATGAATGTACTCCATATCCATGTGATTACGACTATGCAAAGCGCTCGATGCACATGACGCATCGTTGGTTAAAACGCTGCATTGCTCAAATGGAAAGTACCGAACCAAAATACGGTTACAACCAAGCACTTTTCCCAATTGTTCAAGGAAGTGTTTATCCGGATCTTCGCAAAGAATCAGCAGAATTCATAGCCGAACAAGGAGGAGTTGGTAATGCGATAGGTGGTTTGTCAGTTGGAGAGCCTGATGAGGATATGTACTCTATGACAGATCTGGTATGTTCTATTCTGCCTGGAGATCGTCCGCGCTATTTGATGGGTGTTGGAACTCCGGTAAATATTCTGGAAAGTATTGCTTTGGGTGTGGATATGTTTGACTGTGTTATGCCATCGCGCAATGCCCGTCACGGAATGTTGTTCACTTCAGAAGGAACGATCAATATTAAAAACCAGAAATGGGCGATGGATTTTTCACCGATCGATTCGAATGGGACAGCTTATGTTGATCAAGTTTACACTAAAGCATATTTACACCACTTGGTAAAAGCAAAAGAAAACCTGGCGATCCAAATTGCGACCATCCATAATCTTTCCTTTTACTTAAATTTGGTAAAAGAAGCCCGTTGTAGAATATTGGACGGAACTTTCCGTTCGTGGAAGGACGAACAGGTTAAAAAACTCGGACAACGTTTATAATGCTCAAAATACTCGATCGTTATATCATTCGAAAGTTCTTATCAACTTTCTTTTTCATGCTCGGTGTGATCATGATATTGGCAATGGTGTTCGATCTTGCGGAACGTTTATCTGAGTTCATAGAAAATCAGGCACCGGTTCAGGATATCGTATTCGATTATTACATGAACTTCCTGATTTATTACGGAAACACCTTTTCTTCGATGATCGTGTTCATCTCGGTGATCTGGTTTACTGCGAAAATGGCCCAGGAAACAGAGATCATTCCCATGTTGAACAGTGGTCGACCGTTCACAAGGATCATGCGACCTTACATGATCGCTGCAACCATTCTGATGTTGATGTCCTTGGTGTTAAATCACTTTGTCTTGCCGCGTTCAAATCGGGTGCGTTTGGATTTTGAAGAGACCTATTACCGGGATAATTTGGTGGTGGAGAATTACAACGCGGAATTTCCCGGAAAAACATTTGTGCATTTTGCCAATTACATCGCTTCAGCCAGTATGGTGAACGAGTTCGTAGTGGAACAATACAACGAAAAGAACCAACTGACGCGTTTCTTGAAAGCTAGAAGTGCTACCTGGGACGCGAAGACAAACACCTGGCACTTGGTTGATTATTATGAAAGAATTGTAACTCCACCAGCGCAAATTGTAAATCAAATTGGTGAAAAGGAATTGGTTTTCACCAACGACAGAATTGTTCAAGGTCGTACAAAGGACACCACATTTACGTTCAAATTAACGGAAATGGCACAGCGTGATAATGTAGCTGAGGCGATGACGTTTACAGAATTGCGCGACTTCATTCGGAAAGAGAAGCAGAAGGGAAATCCCAATGTCCCGAATTACGAGATCGAATTGCATCAACGTACTTCGTATCCATTTGCTACTTACGTGCTCACTTTGATCGGTGTTTCTGTTTCCAGTCGAAAGAAACGCGGAGGAATTGGAATTAATTTAGCGATCGGATTTGTGTTTGTATTTATCTACATCTTTGCGATGAAGGTGACTACAGTAGCTGCCATCAAGGTCGGATTTCCGCCGATTGCTGCAGTTTGGATCCCGAACTTCATTTTTGGGGTCTTTGCCTTGTTCATGTACCGAATTGCTCCGAAGTAAATGCGTTGGCTGATTGTCATAGCATGTTTCTGGAGTGTCTTGGCGCAGGCGCAGATCGTGAATATCGAAAACAAACGAATTTACGACGACACGGCCGGGTGGAGTGGTAGTTTGGATGCTGGTTTCTCTGCGCAGCAAAATGGTCAGTTGTTCTATAACCTTAATTTCAGACCGCGTGTTCAGTATAAAACACGAAAAAATTACTTCTTTGTTTTGGGTGATCTAGCTTACACTGGATCGAATGCTCAAACCTACACCAACGCAGGAATGATGCATTTTCGGTATAATCGCCGAATCAAGAACGGACCTTGGAAATGGGAACTTTATACCCAAATCCAATACAACGAATTGCTGAATCAACGTTTGAGGACATTAGCAGGAACCGGATTACGCTGGAAGTTTATCGATACGAACAACATGCGTTTTTTTGCCGGCACATCCTTCTTTTATGAATACGAAGAATTGCAAACGGATGGAGTGATCAATCAAGCAGTTCGTTGGAGTAACTATTTGAGTTGGTTCATTTCACGCAAAGGATTTTCATTCACGGGAATTACATATTATCAGCCACAGGTGGATCGGTTGAACGATTTTCGCTTTTCAGGTCAGTATACCTTGGGTGTAGGTCTTACAAAACGAGTGGACGTCCGTTTTGAGTTCAATTTGTTCTACGACGCGAATCCACCAACCAATATCCGCAAGATGGTCTTCTCGAGTAGTGCCGGTGTACGCTTGAAACTGGGAGAATAGGTGATTGACTTAATGAATATTTAAGCATCTTCCATTACTTCAAAAAGAGAAAGGGTTTTTAATTATTTCAGTTTCTTTTTAAAACGCAGAGTAAATGAGAAACGGAGTAAATGAGCTTAGTTGGCAATTTGACTGTTAATAATCCTTCTCAATCCATTTTTAATTTTCAGTTCATTAAAATTGATTAATAATCCCAATCGTTGATTGGAAATCTTCAAATAAGTTAATAATTGAGCCGCATGAATTGGAGAAAGCTCCTGTACAGCTTTGAGTTCAACTATTACCTTGTCTTGAACGATTAAGTCGACTTTTAACTTGGATTGAATTTGAGTTCCCTTATAAGTAATAGGCAAGACAACTTGCTCTTTTACTTCCAAGCCAATCATTTTTAATTCTTGTATTAAACATTCCTCATAAACGCTTTCGAGAAGTCCTGGGCCTAAAGCATTATGCACTTCAATAGCAGCTCCAATAATAATAGATGATAGTTCGTTTTCGGTCATTGTTAGGCTTTTCCATTTAATTTAATGAAAAACATGAAATATTTCACGAAACAGATGAACAAAAATCATCGAAAATTTAAGGATATGAACGTGTTTTTCGCTCCTTTACTTTGTTACTTTGTGGTCTTTGCGTTAATTAAAAAAAAGTGAATGTAGATGTTGTGATATTTTTTATATCCGAGTAAATGAGAGCAGAAGTAAAGTAGGTTAATTCGTCGCTAGATTGTTTGAACTTCTACTATAACCGCTTCTAATTTTTCAGCTCAACTGTATTGGAAAAACCAAATCAATTTTAGAACTAATAGAATAAAAATCAACGAATATCTATGGTGATGAATGTATTTGTCACTCTTTCACTTCTTTACTTTGCGGTCTTTGCGTTAAAAAAAATGACTTAAATCAGATTGGTTCTCACTTGATCCACATCAACTTTTCGCGTTCAACTTTCAAACGCATAAAACCGAAAGAAACAGTTAAGATTGGTCCTTTGATCTCTTCTACAGTACCACTCTGTTTCGTTTCGATCATTTTTACTATTGAGCCAATCACTATTTTATCGCGCTGATAGGGATCTTGTTCCGGTGCCTGTTTTTTCTGTTTTTTCTTTGGTGTCGGTTTGTTTGAAGCCTGCATTAACTCCGCTTTCTTGCGTGCTTCTTCGATCTTGGACTTTTCCATCATCAAATACTTTCGCACGTCTTCAAGCAAGGGTGCATTCACATCTTTTCGTTTTCCTCTTGTTTGGTAACGATCAATGAATGCTTTCATTTTTTTGCCGGCATGTAAGAAGGTGTTGTTCTTTTCAATAGTATCTTGCTGAGTGCGCAAGCGCTCTTCGAAACGTTGTTTCTTTTCCTCGTATTCCAAGCGTGCTTGCAATGCGGTTTCTTGAGCCTCGATGTGTTCTTTATTTAAGCGCTCCAAGTACATTTTCTCTTTGGAAAGATCACTGAGTAGCTTATCCATCTTCACCCGTTTGTTGTCCAATTTGGATTTCGCCTTTTCGATCAATCCCATCGGAATGCCATTCATTTGCGCTACTTCGAAAGTAAAGGAACTTCCTGGCTGTCCCATGGAAAAACGGTACATCGGTTCCAATGTTTCGGTGTTAAACAACATGCATCCATTGATCGCTTGTGGTAACTGATCTGCTTTCAGCTTGATAGAACCATAATGGGTTGTAATAACCGCAAATGTGCGTTTCTGATATAGTTCTTCAAAGAATACTTCTGCCAAAGCACCACCTAGTTCTGGATCAGAACCAGTTCCAAACTCATCGAGCAGCAGTAAAGTGCGCTTGTTGGAAACATTTAGGAAGTGGCGCATTCGTTTCAATCGGTAGGAGTAAGTACTCAATTCATTCTCTATGCTTTGATTGTCTCCGATATCCGTCAGAACTTGCTGAAAAAAGCAGAATTTAGAATTCGGATGAACCGGCAATAACAATCCGGCCTGCAGCATTACTTGCAGCAAACCGATCGTTTTGAGTGTGATCGATTTTCCACCCGCGTTCGGACCGGAAATCACGAGCATCCGCTTGTCATTATCTAAAATGAGTGATTGCGGAAACGTAGGCTTTCCAGCATTTTTGTTGGCGCGCCATAGAATAGGATGGTAAGCTTCGATCAATTCAATGCGCGTCTGCCGAACAATACCCGGTAACACCGCATTCTGTTCGATAGCGAACTTGGTTTTGGCTTGAATGAAATCAAGTTCTACCAGCAAGTATTGATACCCTTCGATCAATGGCAGGTGATGGGCAATTTCTCGTGTGAGCTCTTGCAAGATTCGGAAGATCTCTTTGCGCTCATCGTCGAGTACCAATTCCAATTCGTTGTTCAAAGGAACATTGATCGCTGGTTCGATGAAGGTTAAACTTCCCGTTTTCGACGATCCCACTACTGTTCCTCCGATCTTGCGTTTGTGACTGGATAGAACGGTAAGTACACGGCGTTCATTCACGAAGGCTTCCTTCGTTTCTCCTAACAACCCATCTTTCAGAAAGCGACGCATTTCCTTTTCGAAATTGCGATTGATCTGAATACGCAGCTTGTTTATTTGTTGACGAATAGAAGCCAATTCAGGAGATGCATCGTCTTTGATCTGTCCCTTGCGGTCGAATACGCGTTCAATCGATTCGATGAGGTCGCGGGTGAAATACACTTTATCCAGCAAACCACACAATTGCGGATAATCTTGCGTGCGCTTATCGAAGAAATGCAGGATGCTATTCACTAAATCAGAAGCTCGCACAATTCGCACGAAACCCTCTTGTTGTAAAACAGCATTTCGGATCGGAAGCAATTTGATCTCGGCTTGAAGTTCTTCGAAATCCAAGGCAGGAAAAGACTCCCCCTCTGTCCGAATTCGACGCATTTCTTCAACGCGCAATAATTGCGCTTCGATGTCAGCAAAATCATTCGACGGACTCAATTGATCCAAACGTTTCTGAGCAGACGGACCAATGGCATAAGCCACCAACCATTCCCGAATCTGATCGAATTCGAGGTCGCGTAACGTTTGTTGATCAAAACCTTTCATAGCGCAAAAGTAAGTAGTAAAATTAGCTCTTAACTATTAAAGAAGGATTCAAGAGGTAAATTGTTCAGGAAAAGCACCTTCAGTGAGTGAATAGACAAAAACTTTAATATTTCAAGCGTGGCAAATTGACATTTGCTATTTTTGAGAACTATGAAGATCATTTCTTTTAATGTGAACGGTATCCGAGCGATCATGCAAAAGAGTTTTGCTCAGGATATGCGCACCGTAAATGCAGATATTATTTGTTTGCAGGAAACGAAAGCGACAGTTGAACAAGTCAAAGAGGCTGTCAAAGATTTGGGCGATTACCATGTTTTTGCAAACGAAGCAGAACGTAAAGGTTATTCTGGAACTGCAATCTTGACTAAGCATTCACCTCTTGCCGTGACATATTTCATTGGTCATGTTGATCACGACAATGAAGGTCGAGTTACTTGTGCGGAGTTTGAGGATTATTTCGTGGTAACGGTGTATGTTCCAAACTCAGGAAGTGAGTTGTTGCGTTTGGGGTATCGGCAAGATTGGGACAAAGAATTCTTGGCCTATCTGAAGCGATTGGAGGCTCAGAAACCGGTAATCGTATGTGGTGATTTTAACGTTGCTCACAAACCGATCGATTTAGCGCGACCAAAGGAGAATTACAACAAGGCAGCCGGATTCATGCAAGAAGAGATTGATGGGATGGATGCATATACAGCTAATGGGTTTTTAGATACTTTTCGTGCGCTTAATGGAGAAGAGGTGAAATACTCTTGGTGGAGTTATCGCGCTGGAGCTCGCCAAAAGAACATAGGCTGGCGTATCGATTACTTTTTAGTTTCAGAATCATTTATCCCAAGAATAAAAGAGGCTTTCATATTAAATGAAGTCTTGGGATCAGATCATTGTCCGGTAGGAATAATCGTTGAATAATAACGCATAGTTTTTCACCTAAATCAATTTCAAGCATGAAGTGTTACTTAAGCGCCTTGGTTTTCTTGTTGACAGGTATAACTTGCTTTGGTCAATTAGAAGACCGTTTAAAAGAAACAACCCGAATTCTGGAGACAACGGAGCCTGTTATTCCGGAGGCCTTACTAACAACAGGCGAACAGCAGCGACTTTTTAAATACAAGTTTCAAAAGAAGATTTTAGCCGAAAAACAATTGCTTCAAAAAAACCAGTTGATGGACGATAGTTACATGACGGCTTTGATCGATTCAATAGTTTCCGTGTTGAAAAGTTCAAATCCTGCTATCGATCCTCAAACAGAGGCATATGTTTTTAAATCTGGAGATTTCAATGCTTTTACCCTGGGTGATCACGTATTGTTCGTCAATGCGCAATTGATCTATGAATGTCGTAATGTGCACGAGTTGGCATTTGTTATTGCTCACGAGATCGCTCATAATACCTTGAAGCATGCGGAAGCAGATATGGTCCGTCAGGTATTATTTGAAACCAACGATTCTATTAAGGCTGAAATAAAAGCTAAGGCTGCACAGGATTATAAAAATGTTACGGCTCTCAATGAATTGTTATTGCCAGGAATCTTGAGAGAAAAATCAATTTCGCGGGCCAATGAGTTGTCCGCTGATTCCCTCGCGATCGTTTATCTGAAAGAAACAACTTTTAACGTCAACACAGGGCTTGCAGTATTTGAAATCATGAAGTACTATTCCGATGCTCCTCACGGATCCTTGGACTATGCTCACCTCCCAGCAGCGATCAGGACGCAATTTGAAATCAAAGAAAAAAGTTACGTCCGGGAAAACTCGCTTGGTTTTCAGGCACCCGTGGAAAGCGATTGGGAAAAATACCTGGCAACTCACCCATATTCAGATGATCGTGTCAAAAGCCTATTGGCATCATTTCCTTATTTGAAGTACACAAGTGGTTTTATTTCTTACCCAATAGAAATTCAAAAAAAGCTTTTGTACGATATACACCGGGTGTTGTTTGAGAAAGGAGAAATGTCAAAATACGCTTACGTTTCCGTTGAAGCGTTGAAAAATTTTCAAGAAGATGAGGAGGTGCAAACGGCTACTGCTTTGGGCTTCTATTCTTTAGGGTTTTTAAAGGAACGGTTTTTGGCAGGTAAATTCTTAGATCGACAGAGTCTTAGTTGGCCAGAAGATTATGACCGGTTGTGTTTTGTCTTGAACTCCTTTAATTCACAGGGGTTTTATAACATTGCAACCGAACTAAAGCCTCAGATTGATTGGAATAAACCACATTTATCAGTTCAAGAACAAATTATTGGTATTTTAGAATTGACCCGAGCACTTGATAAAGAAAAATTAAAGATCGTATGGCCTTTGTATGTGCCAGAATTAAAAAAAACCTCTTATAACTGGTTTGTTTTGGAGATGGAAAACTACCTTTATTCGGTGAAAGGTTATCAATTTGTAAAATATGTAAACTAAATAATAATGAAACAACTCAAGTATCTTGCTGCCTCTATCTTTGCTTTCTGCAATTTTGCCATGGCACAAACTACCGTACCAAACGTATTAAATTTGCGTAGTGCCAACAACTCCGGAACGATTATGGAGGAAAATAAGATCGTTGGTTATTATGTTTTTTACAACAAGGAAAAGGTAGATAAAGCCAATAATGCCTACGAAGTAGACATATTCGATGACAATTACAATCCTTCCGGAAAATTCGAGATCGTTCGTTCTAAAAAGTCTTTTCTATTGGAAATGGTGTACAACGGCGAGGTGTTTATGCTTCAGTTTTATGATCCAAAAGTGGGAATGGAATTTGTAACTTATGACCGTGCCGGTAAAGAGATCGGAAATTCTAAAATTGGAAAAGACAACATCAGTCGTTGGGAAATAGCTCGTATTAATGCGAATATGCAAAATAACGCTGAAAACGTTTCGATCTTTCCGATGGGGAATACAGGATTTGTGCGTAATACATTCGTGAAGAATGATAAAGTTGGATATGAAATTGTTGCCTACGATAATGAGTCCAAAGAAATGTGGAAGTTTGCCACAGACGTGAATTCCAAATTGGTTGAAACTGCAGAGATAGTTGACGTATCTGAAGATATCACTACAGTAACTGTTAGCAAGAAAAAGAATAACATGACCAAAGAATACGACATGTATTGTTTGATCTTGGACTCTAAAACCGGAAAAAAAATCCGTGAGTTCCAACTTGGGTCTGACGCGGAAGGACGTAAGTCGTTGTTGAAGTCATTCATTGATCCGGCAAACGAGCGAATTGTGATCGTTGGTGAGTTCTACAAACCGAAAGATGATTACTTGAAAGACAGAAGTCAGGGGATCTTTATTATGGAATTGGATAATAGCGGTGAGGAAACGGCTTATAAACAATTCGCATGGAAAGGTGATATCGATAAATTTAAAAATGAAAACATCGACGAAGAGGATCGCAAAGAAGCGGATAAGCCATTTGGAATCTTTTTCCATGATATCGTTTTAGCGAAAAACGGACATGTATTCTTAATTGGTGAACAATTCCGCAAACAAGTTTCGGCTGCCGGAGTAGCCATGAACGTTTTGGCAGGCGCTTCTGGAGGAAGCACAAATGCCGGTGCTTTTGAAGTTCGAATCGCAAACATGGTAGTGATCGAATTAGACCAAAATAAAGAAATGGTCGATTTTGACATTGTTCAAAAACGAAAAACGTCGGTAAACATTCCTGGAGGTGCTACTATGAGTACGGCCACTATGGGCGCTTACATCAAATCTTTGGGTTATTTCGATTATTCGTTTACTTCACGCAACACAGATAAAGACGAATTCGATGTAGTGTTTGTGGATGCGAATCGCCGTGAAGAAAAAGGATCAAAGAATAGCGACTTGATGTTAGGTGTGATCTCCATTCGTGGAGGAGCAAAAACAACGGAGCGTATTCCGATCAATACAACCACTTGGTTCTGGTGGATCCAACCAGCTAAACCGGGCTATGTTGCTGTAGGGGAATATTTCCGAAAAGAGAAAAAAATTGAGTTCCGAATGGAATCCTTGAGTAAATAAGATTTAAAAAGGCTGTCACGAAACGACAGCCTTTTTCTTTTACCTTTGCCGCATAAATCATGCACATGAAAGTTACCGGTTTCTCTTTTGTAAAAAACGCGATCATTTACGATTATCCGGTTGTAGAGGCCATTCGGTCTATTTTGCCGATCTGTGATGAGTTCGTGGTTGCCGTAGGAAAATCGGATGATGAAACACTGGAATTGATCCGTTCGATCGATCCCGAAAAGATTCGCATTGTGGAAACGGTTTGGGATGAATCGTTGCGCGAAGGAGGACGTGTGCTTGCAATTGAGACAGATAAAGCGTTTAGAGCCATTTCTAAAGATTCGGATTGGGCCTTTTACATTCAAGGTGATGAGGTAGTTCACGAAAAGTATTTACCCGTGATTCGCCAGGCAATGGAGAAATACAAAGATCATCCGAAAGTGGACGGACTTTGTTTTCATTACAAACATTTCTACGGTTCGTACGATTATGTTGGAGCTTCTGCCTCGTGGTATCCTAATGAGATCCGCGTGATCAAGAATGATCCAAGTATCTATTCATACAGAGATGCGCAAGGCTTTCGAAAAGGACAAGATAAAAAACTCAACGTTGTTCCAATCGAAGCATACATTTACCACTACGGTTGGGTGAAAGCACCAAAAGCGATGCAACGTAAACAAGAAAACTTCAATAAATACTGGCACGACGATCAGTGGGTGGAAGAACATGTTGTAAAAGCGGAAGAATTTGATTACGAAGGACATGTTCGGGAATTGGAACTGTTCACAGAAACACATCCTGCCGTTATGCTCGATCGTATTAAACGCCTGAATTGGAAGTTCTCGTACGATATCTCGAAACGCAAAAAGAGTACAAAAGATAAACTCAAAGGCTTTCTGAAACGCGTTGGTTGGGATACCACCTACCGCAACTATACAGTGGTAAAAGTCAAGTAAATCTTGTCGTAATAATAAAATGAGTTGTTTGTAATTACTGTTAACAACTATGTTCATTCACTCTTTGTAACTTAATCTTAAATTTTCCGCTCTCATCGAGAGTCACTTTTGTATCTTTGTTTCTATGGAAGAACAACAAGCACCGAATTCCCGCAGAACGGGAGCGCGTACGCGTAATGTGATCACCCCTTTGGCAAATGAGATGGGACGTGTGCCTCCTCAGGCTGTTGAGGTAGAGCAAGCCGTGTTGGGTGCGATGATGTTGGATAAAAATGCGGTTACGGATACGATCGATATGCTTTCTGCTGAGAGTTTTTATGATCCGAAACACCAATACATCTATGGAGCTGTGCGTGACCTGTTCGGTACTTCCAATCCAATCGATTTACTTACGGTAACCCAACGACTGAAAGATAAAGGCGAGTTGGAAGCGGCAGGAGGAGTAGTTTATATTTCTTCCCTGACTCAGCGAGTTGCATCTTCTGCTCACGTGGAATACCATGCGCGTATCATTGCTCAGAAATACATCCAACGTGAATTGATCCGCATGTGTTCGGAAACCTTACGCGATGCTTACGATGAAACTTCAGATGTTTTTGAGTTGTTGACCAAGGCAGAAGGACAGTTGTTCGGTATCGCGGAAAACAATATGAAAAAATCGATCGCAACCATGCAAACAGTGGTAAGCGAAGCGATCCAAGAAATTGAAACGGCCTCTAAGAACAAAGAAGGACTATCAGGTGTCCCTACCGGTTTCCGCGGTTTGGATGCATTGACTTCCGGTTGGCAACGTTCTGATATGATTGTTATCGCTGCTCGTCCGGCGATGGGTAAAACTGCCTTTGTACTTTCTATGGCGCGCAACACGGCCGTGGATTACAACATGGGGGTGGCGATATTCTCACTCGAGATGTCGAATGTACAGCTGGTAAAACGTTTGATCGCTTCCGAAGCGCGTATTTCTGCTGAGAAATTGCGTAAAGGAAACCTAGAAGATCACGAGTTTCAACAATTGTATACCCGTGTTTCAAAATTATCAACGGCACCGATTTTTATAGATGACACTCCTGGTTTAAGTGTGTTTGACCTTCGAGCGAAATGTCGCCGTTTGAAAATGCAATACGATATTCAAATGGTGATTATCGACTACTTGCAGTTGATGTCAGCCGGCGGTGGTAAAGGAACAGGAAACCGTGAACAAGAGATCTCAACTATCTCCCGATCTATCAAGGAGATTGCGAAAGAATTGAACGTTCCGATAATTGCACTGTCTCAGTTGAGTCGTTCGGTTGAAACCCGTGGTGGTGATAAACGTCCGGTGCTTTCCGACTTGCGTGAATCAGGTGCGATCGAGCAAGATGCCGATATCGTAGGATTCTTATACCGCCCGGAATATTACGGTTTGTTGCAAAACGAGGATGGATCTTCAAACCAAGGTGTTGGTGAGGTGATCATTGCAAAACACCGTAATGGTGCGCTGGATACTGTTCGTATGCGCTTCGTTGGACAATTTGCTCGTTTTGAAAATATGGAAGATACGTATGCTGCTGGTGGCGATTTCAATCCAACATCAATGTCAGCGGGAATGACCATGAATACGAGTTTTGATGAAGCGCCACGTACCATCACTCGCGGTTCCAGCATGAATAATTTGCCGGATGATGATTTCAGTTCCAGCGATGATGTGCCATTCTAATTTTACAGGTTAAAAAAATCCAAAGCTCTTGTAAAGCGGCTATTTTGCCTTATCTTTCAATACGATTCAAGAATAAACTATGCGGACAGTCCTGATATTATTCTTTTTAACTCTGGCTCAATGGACCAGCGCGAGCTCTATTTTGGTGCCGATGGATGGTCGCCAAACAAATCACTTGAAAGCGTATGGTGTTTCGTTTTGGGTTTTACAGAATGATGTGGTCATGGAATGGCTACTCAATTATCGAGGAGGTTCTTTTTTGTTCCCGCACCTCAAGACGATCGAGGAGGAGTTGATCATTCGTGGAGTCAGTTATGAGATCGTTTCTGATGGACAGGTGAATGCGATCCGCACAGAGATCGGGAATCCTGAAACGAATATGGAAATCGTCCAATTGGAAAAGGCTCCCAAAATTGCAGTATATACACCAAATTCAGCTTTGCCTTGGGATGATGCAGTAACCATGGTTCTGGAATATGCCGAGATTCCATACGATAAGATCTACGATTCAGCCATAGTAATGGGCGTTTTGCCTAAATACGATTGGCTGCATTTGCACCACGAAGATTTTACCGGACAATATGGTAAATTCTACAGCGCCTTTCGCAACGCGCCCTGGTACATCCAACAGGTTGAAGATGCTGAGGCAGATGCTAAGATGTTAGGCTTCGAAAAGGTCTCCCAACTAAAATTGGCAGTAGCTAACAGCATTCGAAATTTTGTGATCGGTGGAGGTTTTTTATTTACCATGTGTTCCGGAACAGATAGCTTCGATATTGCGCTTGCCGCTCATGCGACAGATATTTGTGAACGAATGTTTGACGGCGATCCGCGCGATCCGAATTGTCAGCAGAAACTCGATTACAATTATACCTTCGCATTTAAGGATTTTACCTTGTACCAAGATCCCATGATGTACGAATATTCCAATATTGATGGAACTGATCTTCACCGAATTCCGGAATCACAAGATAGATTCACCCTTTTCGAATTCTCGGCAAAATGGGATGTGGTTCCGACCATGCTAACTCAGTGTCATACAGACGTAATAGCTGGTTTCATGGGACAAACAACAGATTTTCGTCGCGATTTGATCAAACCGAATGTGTTGGTGATGGGGGAAAGCAAAGATCTTGGAACTGCTCGCTATTTACATGGAGAGATGGGGCAAGGGACTTGGACTTTTTACGGCGGACATGATCCGGAAGACTACCAGCACAAAGTGGGTGACCCTCCAACTGATCTCAATTTGCATCCGAATTCTCCGGGATATCGATTGATACTAAACAACATCCTTTTTCCTGCAGCTAAAAAGCAAAAGCGAAAAACCTAGTTTGTCTTAAATTACACGCCCTTTTGCATGTAGTAAAAAGAAGCCTTATCTTTGTGCCACTTTTTACTAAAATTTACATAGCATGCAACTGTGGAATACATACAGTAAAGAGGAATTGGAACAGCGTTTACGTGAGGCGGGACATGAATTTGTGACCATCTCATTTTACAAGTATCACCGCATTGCCAATCCTCAGGTCTTTAGAGATCATCTCTATCAATTGTTGGACAATTTAAAAGTAGTTGGTCGTATTTATGTGGCAAACGAAGGGATCAATGCCCAAATTTCAGTTCCGACAAATAGTTTTAACCGCTTCAAGGATGACTTGTACAGTATCGACTTTTTAGATGGAGTGCGATTGAACGTGGCAGTCGAGGAGGAAGGAGCAGAGTTTCCATTCTTGAAACTAAAAGTGAAAGTACGTCACAAGATCTTGGCGGATGGTTTGAATGATGAAACCTTTGACGTGACGAATATAGGCAAGCACTTGAAAGCGGAAGAGTTCAATGCCTTGACGAATGATCCAAATACGATCTTGATCGATTTTAGAAATCACTACGAACACGAAGTGGGCCATTTTAAAGGTGCGATCTTACCGGATGTGGATACCTTCCGTGATTCTTTGCCTTTGATTGAAGAGACGTATTTGAAAGGAAACGAGGACAAGAATATCGTGATGTATTGTACGGGAGGTATTCGTTGTGAGAAAGCTTCGGCTTGGTTCAAGCATCGTGGATTCAAGAATGTACATCAGTTGGAAGGTGGAATCATCAAATACGCAAATGAATGCAAGGAAAAAGGTCTTGACAATAAATTCATCGGGAAGAACTTTGTGTTTGATGAGCGTCGTGCAGAGAAAGTTTCGGAGGATGTCATTGCCCATTGTCATCAATGTGGTGCACCGGCGGATGTGCATACGAACTGCGCCAATGAAGCTTGTCATTTATTGTTTATTCAGTGCGATGCGTGCAAAGAGCAATTTGAGAATTGTTGTTCCGACGAGTGCAAAACGATCAATCGATTGCCGATAGAAGAACAGCGTGCTTTGCGCCGTGGTAAGAACAATTCGAACCGTATTTTCCGAAAAGGAAGAGCTGAGCATTTGCTGAAAAAGGTGCAGGACTTGCAGGAAAAAAACACTACTTTCGAAGAGATTAACTAATACAACGTAAGTGATTCTAGGTATAGATTGGAAAGTAAGTTCGGAAATTGTGGACGGCTGGTCTACGCCGAACTGGTATGGAATTTTGTTTGTGGGTGGAATGATGATCGGGTATTACCTGGTACGCAACATGTTCAAACGCGAATTGGTTCATGAACAATACCTGGATAAATTACTATTGTACGTGGTTCCTGCAACGATCATTGGAGCACGATTAGGTCATGTGCTTTTCTACGGTCCATGGTTTGATGGATACAACAGTGAAGGTATATTCGAAGAAGGATACTTCAGTCATCCTGAAACGATCTTTCAAGTATGGAAAGGTGGATTAGCCAGTCACGGGGCAGCTTTGGTAATTCTGTTGATGTTGTATGTATACAGCAAGAAAGTCGTAAAGCGCCCGATGCTATGGATCTTGGATCGCGTAGTTGTGGCAATAGCCCTGGCTGGCTGTTGTATTCGTTTAGGAAATTTGGTAAACCATGAGATCATTGGAGTTCCAACGGATTTGCCTTGGGGTTTCAAGTTCTACAACGAAGAAATGAAATACTTGGTGTATGGAGAACACGTTTTTCGCCATCCGTCGCAATTATATGAAGCTCTTTTGTACATGTTATCTTTTTTGATCCTTTACCGCATGTATTGGAAAACTGAGGCTCGTTACCAGCAAGGAAAGATCTTCGGAGCGTTTATGATCTTGATCTGGTCGGCGCGTTTCATCGTCGAATTTGTGAAAGAAGGTCAATCTTCGTTTGATGAATCAGGGGTGGCACTGAATACAGGTCAGTTGTTGAGTATCCCTTTTGTTATTCTCGGTTTATACCTTTTCTTCCGTAAACAAAAGCCGGAGGATAAGGAAGCCTATAAGAGTTTGGTGGACACACCGTTAAATGCATAGTAAAAAGGCTGTTCAATGGAACAGCCTTTTTTTATTCGAATGTGTACAGGATCTTTGGGTGTTTATCTGCCAGAAGATAGATTTGGCTGCCTTTTTCAGCAGTATATGCTAATGGGCGAATGTCGAATTGCAAGGTTTCCATAACCAGTTTTTTACAGGCGTCAACCGGACCAGTTCTCACTAATCGAATATTACGGATCGGAGGCATGGATTTAGAAATGACATCAGAACCTTCTAACTGAAAGTTGCTCGTTTCGCATCCACCGGTGTATTCAATGTCCACTTCCATGATAGAGCCTTTGATACGCAAGGCGACAATGGAAACCGGGAGCATGTCTTCAGGTTTTGTGTCTGAATAACCAAGTTTTGCTAAGGGAACGACAAATTCTTGTTTGTCATTACCAGGGTTTGTATCGTTTTCTTTTTTCATGGCACAACCTGTGATGAGCCACAGGGACAATAAGGAGAATAATATATATTTCATAAGCATAAGTCTGTTACAAATATAACTGGCTTGTGCGGAAATCCAAGTGCTTGGCGTTGTTGTTGGAATGCCGCTTTTGTCGTACTTTTGTGATCCCAAATTTTGAAGCCTCACAGGCATATGAAAACAAAAACGCTCAAAAAGAATAAGGTCAATGTAGTAACCTTGGGATGTGCCAAGAATACATTCGACTCAGAAGTAATGATGGCGCAATTACGTGCAAATAAGTTCGATGTTGAGCACGAATCCACGCAGGACGATGCCGAGATCGTAATCATCAACACTTGCGGTTTTATTGACAATGCCAAGCAAGAATCCATTGAAACGATCTTGCGTTATGCCGAGGCGAAAAGTGAAGGATTGGTAGAAAAAGTTTACGTTACAGGTTGTTTGTCGGAGCGCTATAAAGACGATCTGGAGCAGGAGATTCCAGAGGTGGATGCCTTTTTCGGTACACGTGACCTGCCACGTTTATTGAAGACATTGAAAGCAGATTACAAGCACGAATTAGTTGGTGAACGTTTATTAACTACGCCTTCGCATTATGCTTACTTCAAAATCGCAGAGGGCTGTGACCGACCATGTTCATTTTGTGCTATTCCGTTGATGCGCGGAAAACATGTTTCAACTTCAATAGAAGATCTTGAGAAAAGTGCGAAACAGCTTGCCGCACAAGGTGTGAAAGAATTGTTGTTGATCGCTCAGGACCTGACGTATTATGGCTTGGACATTTACAAGAAACGCAATTTGGCAGAATTGATAGATCGTTTGGCAGCTGTTGAAGGAATCGAATGGATCCGTTTGCATTATGCATTCCCGGCAGGTTTTCCAATGGATGTTTTAGATTCAATGATCCAGCATCCAAATGTGTGTAATTATCTGGATATGCCTTTACAACATGGTTCTACAAAGATCCTTCAATCCATGCGTCGTGGAATTACACGCGAAAAAACCGAAGCATTGGTACATGCAATCCGTGAAAAAGTTCCGGGAATAGCGATCCGTACAACCCTTATTGCAGGATATCCTGGAGAAACCGAAGAAGATTTCCAAGAAATGGTTGACTTTGTGGAGCGTATGCGTTTTGAACGATTGGGAATCTTTACCTATTCGCATGAAGAAAACACCCATGCCTATACACTTGATGATGACGTTCCGGAAGAAGTGAAACGTGAACGCGCAGATGCGATCATGGAATTGCAATCAGGGATCTCTTATGAATTGAATCAAGAAAAGATTGGTAAGACTTTTAGAGTGCTTTTTGATCGCATGGAAGGTGATTATTACATCGGTCGTACAGAATTCGATTCTCCAGAAGTGGATAATGAAGTATTGGTTAAAAAATCAGAGGGGTATGTGCGCATTGGTGATTTTGCAAACGTGAAAATTACGAGCGCGGATCACTATGACCTGTATGGAGTTCTCGTTTAAAAGCATCTGATACCGATTGAGTTTCTGTGAATGATAGATTCTTTCATTAGAACGGCTATATTTGGTATTATGGACATTCAAAATCGACTATTAGATCAGCTGAAAGCTAAGCTTCCGCCAGAAACCTCATTGGGTAAAGTATTGATGGACGAGCTCGACTTGTCTCGCGATTCTGCTTACAGACGCGCTCGCGGTGAAACGGCGTTAAAGCCAGAGGAAATACAGTTGTTATGTGCCAAGTTCGATCTTTCAATCGATAAGATCATTGGTGTTAGTGGCCAAAGCGTGACTTTTCAATACAACCCAATTCAGCGTTCGGAATTCACATTCTCGAATTACTTGAGCGGAATCATGGATGGATACAAGCGCATGGCATCCCAACGTTCGCAAGAGTTGTTCATGTCGAACCTAGATCTGATCATTTTTCAATTGCTTAATTCGCCGGCATTGATCCGCTTTAAACTGCTGTATTTTGCCAAATGTTATTTGAAAATTCCTTCTCTCGATAATGTGAAGTACCACAAAGGCTGGAAAGGCGAGATCTCGGATGAACAATTATCTCAGATGATCCAATTCTACGTGCGCATCAAAAGTACGGAGGTGATTGGCTTGGATGCAGGTAAAGGATTGTTGCGAGAGATCGTTTCGTTCTATGAACTGGGATATTTTGAGTCGGCTGAAGATGCCTTGTACCTCATTGATGAATTGTCTGAATTGATTCAGCACATTCAAAAACAAGCGGAGATTGGACGCAAATTCATTAAAGGACAGCCTGTCATTACAGAAGATGGAAATTTCTCGTTGTACATGCATCAAACGTATATTCAAGATAATACAGTGATTGCAGAGACCAATGCCTACCGCATGCTGTACATTACGCACAATATGTTGAATTACCTGTATACGATCGATCAGGATTACGTCAATAAATCTTATGCGGTCTTCCAATCAATGCTCAAAAGTTGCATCAAGATCAGTGAAGAGAATCCGCGCCAGCGAAACGCTTATTTCGAAAGTTTGCAACAATACGTAGAGAAAGCTAAGATGCGCATTGAGCGTACAGATCTTTTTTAAAAAAAAATTACTACCAGACAACCCTTTGAAAAGTGCTTGAGTAACTAAGGAAAGAACACTTTAACAATGTTGGTTATGAAAAGAGTAGTTATGTTGGTGAGCATTTGTCTTTTGGGAGGAATGACAGTGCTCGTGTCCTGTGAGAAGGACAATCCGTCACCAAACGGCGGAGGAGCAAATGGAACAGATAGCACTTTTACAGGTGGTGGAGGTTCCGGCACAGATTCAACCTCATGGGGTGGAGGAAATTCAGGAGGCTCTGGAGGAGGCTCGAATGGATGTGATTCTACCAACTGGGGAGGAGGAAACTCCGGAGGATCTTCAGGAAGTGATTCTACTTACTGGGGTGGTGGAAACGGAGGAAATGACACCTTAGGAGGAAATTAAATGATTGTATAGCGTGTGATAACGGAGGACATAGCTCGTAAGTTCAGGGATGGCGACCGTAAAGCATTTGATGCGGTTTATGCTGCTTTTTCAGCGGCCATGTACGGCCTATGTCTCCGTTATACCCGCTGTGCGGATGATGCGCAAGACGTATTGCAGGAAGGATTTATTAAGATTTACAAGAACTGTGGTCAATATTCATTAGACAAACCGCTTGCAGCCTGGATAAAGACGATCATGATCAATACAGCGCTTACTTACATTCAACGCACGTACCGTTTTGAATTGCACGATGAAGACCGCATTTTTGATGCGCAGCTTGAGATGGAGACCGAAGCAGAAGATCAAGCGGCATTACGCAATCACTTACTTTCAATTTTGAACAAATTACCAGACGGATACCGTACAGTTTTTAACCTGTACGTGATTGAAAACTTGACCCACAAAGAAATAGCTGAATACCTAGGCATATCAGAGAATACTAGTAAAACCCAATACTTCAAAGCAAAGAAGATGATTCAGTCGCTACTGGAGTCTGTAACACAACGCGCATGAAAGAGGAAAACAACATCGATCGCTTGTTTCAGGATGCCTTTGCAGGGTTCGAAGTCACTCCGCCTGATTCGGTCAAAGCGACCATTGATCAGCAGATTGGCTCCAAACGCAAAGGTGGCTATTGGTTGTTTGGATCCCTTGCGGTAATCCTACTACTCACTACTATTTCCTGGTGGTTTTGGCCAAACGCTGCTCAAAGCACGAAAGCTACATCACCAGTTATTGCCAATGAACAAGTTGAGGGCAGCGGGACTGAAGCATCCACTCAAAAGGAGTTGTCTTCAGCCCCTTCTGCTTTGAAAGATCAAGAACATCAATCTGCCAAAACTTCAGAACCGGTTGGTTCTTTTATGGATCCTGAAAGAAATGTTCAGCCGAAAAATACGGAAACTGAATCAGGAGTTACTTTTTCCAGCGAACGTTTGGCTCCAATGAATAAAAAACAGAAGAATAAAACCTACAACATAAAGCCTGCGAAAGCTAAAAAACAAACAACTACTTACCCGAACGATCCAATTGCCGAAATTAAAAATGCTAAAAGTGGGACTACTAAAGTGAACACCTTGGGTGATAATTCGACACAAGGATCACAACAATCCAAAGGAACTACTCAGAAACCAAGCGACCGCATTCCGGTAAAACCGCTGGATTCGTTGGATGCTCCATTGGCAGCTAATAGCGGTTCAAGTGCTGCTCCGGTGAAAACAAACCCGGCAGGAAATCCGGCAGATTCATCCAACAGTTCAGTGGCTTCAAACCCTGCACCGAATAAAACTGCAACGAATCCTGCACCAGCCGCTTCCTCAAATAACCAGTCTCCGCGTTGGAACATTTACGCTTTGGGAGGTCCGGCTTACGGTATGCGCGGTAGCTCGTCGTCAGTGGAAGTTTACAATAAATGGGGATATGGTATCGAAGTAGGAGGAGGACGACAGTTGTTTTCCGACAAACAGATCTTTGCGGGGGTGGACTTCGATTACGGAAAGTCGGGAGAGCAATACGGAGAGAAAATTACAGTTATTGATAGTGTTCATGTCACAGATACTATTCTTATCTATGATCCACAGTTTCCAGACTCCGTAATTGGTACCCAAATTATCGATACGACTTATTTCAATCCAGTTGAACAACAAGTGATCACTACCGCATCCATTCAACGTTTTGGATTTGGGATTAACGGACAGTTTCCGCTTTATTCCGGAGCAAATTGGGGCGTTTTAAGTCAGGTGGGTCTGCGTTACGGACAAGTGCGCTATACCTTGGATGATTCTTTGGCTTCGGAGTACAAACTGAATTCCATGCAAGTGCGCTTAGGCTTCTTTGCCTACTACGATTATAGACGTTTCCGCTTCATGGCTGGATTGAATAGTCGCTTTGAATACCACTTGAGTGCACCGAATGCTTATTTCGACAAGCGTAGCCGAATCCTACTGGCACCACAAGTTGGAGTTGCGTTTAAGTTCTAAGGATTATTCCGCGGGTGGAAGTTCAGAATGGCATCGCGTAAGAAGCGTTGATCCAAATGGGTGTAGATCTCGGTGGTCGTAATGCTTTCGTGTCCCAGCATTTCCTGCACAGCTCGTAAATTCGCCCCGCCTTCAATAAGATGGGTGGCAAAGGAATGACGGAATGTATGCGGACTGATGTTCTTTTGAATCCCTGCCAAAGCAGCCAGCTGCTTAATAATCGTGAAGATCATCACGCGTGTGAGCTGAGCGCCACGACGATTCAGGAATATAAAATGCTCATGTCCACGCTGAATTGCTAACCGTGGTCTGTCGTGCTCCACGTAGGAGCCGATCTCGTCGATCACTGCCTGACTAACCGGCACCAATCGCTCCTTGTTTCCCTTTCCGATCACGCGGATGAAGCCTTCCTGGAAAAAACAATCCTCAAAACGAAGGGAAACCAATTCGCTGACACGCAAACCACAACTGTACAATGTTTCCAGAATGGCACGGTTGCGCTGACCTTCATTGCTTCCTAGGTCTATGGCTTGCATCATGCGGTCGATCTCCTCAATGGTAAGTACTTCCGGTAATTTGCGACCTATCTTCGGCATGTCCAAACCATCGCAAGGGTTGTCTTTGCGAATGTCCTCCAGTAACAAAAATTCAAAGAATTGTCGCCATCCACTGATGATGCGTGCTTGTGAACGCGCACTGAGTCCCAAGTCGAAAAGACCGGCAATAAACTGCTTTAAATGACCGATTTGCACATGTTCCGGCTCCAGGCTAAGGGCAGCACACAGATCTTTCAACTTGAATACATCCTGTTGATAGGCAAAAACAGAGTTCTCTGCCAGTGAACGTTCGATTTTCAAGTAATGAACAAATTGCTTAATATAGCGGTCCCAATGCTTCATGTATGCGTATACTCATTGTCAACGGCCCGAATTTAAATCTTTTAGGGACACGAGAGCCGGATATTTACGGAAATCAAACCTTTGTGGACTATTTAGAGGACATGAAACTGGGTTTCAAATGCAATATTGATTACTTCCAATCGAATATCGAAGGAGAATTGATCGATGTGCTGCACCAGTCTGATCATGACGGGATCATCCTGAATGCCGGTGGTTACACGCATACGAGTATTGCCTTACGCGATGCAATCGCGGCGATCATGGTTCCGGTTGTGGAAGTACACATTACGAATTTGGCTCAACGCGAAGAATTCCGACACAATTCCTTGATCACGGCAGTTTGCGTGGGTTCGATCATGGGGTTTGGGTTGGATGGATATCGTTTGGCGTTATTGTGGTATGAAGGAGCTAAACGTACGCCGATTGGCTACAGTAAAAAATAACCCATGGAATTCAATCCTGCAGTAAATTCCTATTTCATCGATGGTTGCGGGCGTTGCTCAAAGTTCGCTACTCCGGCTTGTTCTGTGCGTAAATGGGACGAGATCTTAGATCATTTGCGTATGATGTTGCAAGGGACAGCTCTAAAAGAAGAATTGAAATGGTCGCACCCGTGCTACACTTATAGCGGGAAGAATGTTTTGCTAATTGGAGCTTTCAAAGATTATGCATCTTTAAATTTCGTAAAAGGAGCGTTGGTTCCGGATCCACACAATTTATTGACATTGCCCTCGGAGAATTCACAAAGCAGTAAACAACTTAGATTCGTTGATCTGGCGTTTTTAATCGACAACGAACAAGCCATTTTGGAGCTCATCAATCAGGCGGTCGAAGTAGAGAAAGCAGGTAAAAAGGTTGCGTACAAATCCGTAGACGAATATGAAATGACCGAAGAACTCACCCGAGTTTTTCAAGAAGATCCGCAGTTCGAACAGGCCTTCAAAGCCTTGACTCCCGGACGTCAAAAAGGGTACTTGCTGTTTTTTGCCCAGGCCAAACAAAGTAAAACACGTTTGGATCGCATCGAAAAATATTACGAGCACATTCTGGCGGGAAAAGGAATGATGGATCGCTGATCTAGAGTTGCTCCCAACGAATGATATTCACAGGACAATGCACTTTTGCTGCCTCCAGTCTGTCCGCTTCATCATCATCCACCACCACCGAAAACCAACCTTTCTTTTCCGTAGCTCCAATTAGTGTACTTTTCCCATCTTTTTTGGAAATGCGCCAGCGGTATTTATCGGCTTCAACACAGGCATTGCAACCAATACATTTGTGGCGATGCTGCAATACTCGGATCATTCGTTCGGAACCAATTTATAGAGTTTGTCGCTTGGTCTTACCTTTTCGGGAACCGCAAACGTGATGGTTTCGCCACGTTTCACAGCTTGGACGGGTTCGTCCTCGCAGCGCATTTCTTTCAATACCGTTTCGATCACACCTGTTGTTGGTCCCGTGATGATCAGCTCGTCACCTACCTTACAGCCTTGTGCTTCGATCAGGAATTCACCAATTCCGGCCTGATCGTAGTATTTCATGCCTTTTCCGATATACACTTTTCGCTTTGTTGCTTTTGAACCAGGAACTTCACTCCATTCGCCCATCTTGCGTCCCAAGTAGTAGCCATCCCAGAATCCTCTGTTAAATACGGTGCTCAAACGCTCGCGCCAATTTTCGATCTTTTCCCCAGAATAAGTGCCATCAGCAACACTGTCAATGGCTTCGCGGTAACATTGTGTAGTCGTGAATACATAATCTGCACTACGACCACGACCTTCAATTTTCAAAACAGAAACACCGGCTTCAATCACCTTGTCCAGGAAATCGATGGTGCACAGGTCTTTAGCCGACATGATGAACTCATTATCCACTTCGAATTCTACACCGTCATCCTTATCCATCACGATGTAGCTTTTCCTGCAGTTTTGAATACATGCACCGCGATTGGCAGATGAGAAATTGGAATGTAAGCTCAGGTAACATTTCCCTGAAACGGCCATGCACAAGGCCCCATGACCAAATACTTCTGTTCGAACCAGTTCTCCGGAAGGTCCTGTGATCTGTCGTCGTTCGATCTCTTTGTTGATCGCTTGCACCTGTAACAAGCTTAATTCGCGCGCCATGACCATCACATCCGCGTAAACGGAATAGAACTCGACCGTATCAATATTGGTAATGTTGGCTTGCGTGGAAATGTGCACGGGCATATTGATCTTGCGACAATAGTTCATCACCGCGTGGTCTGAAGCAATGATGGCCGTTATTCCACTTTCCTTTGCTTGTTCAATGATGCGTTTCATCAACTGAATGTCGTGGTCATACACAATGGTATTCAATGTCAGGTAACTTTTGATGTTGTTTTCCTGACAGATCTCTGCGATCTGTTCCAAGTCGTCCAAGGTGAAATTATGGGTGGACTTGGTACGCATATTCAATTGTTCTACACCGAAGTAGATCGAATCTGCTCCTGCTTTGATCGCTGCTGCAATAGCTTCGTAAGACCCCGCTGGAGCCATCAATTCAAGTTTTCCTGTTTTCATTGTTGATTCTGTTGTTGGTCGATGGAGTCTTGGTGGATCAGATCGTATAATTGGTTGATCAATTCCTTGGAAATACCTTTTTCTCGTGCAAAAGCAAGGCGTTTTTCTTGCATTTTGTGGAACGCATCCGATTGAAGAACCGGGGTGCCGTCAATTGCTTTCAATGCACCTATAGCTGCTACGATCTTATGACGATCGCTCAACATAGCGATGAAACGTAAATCATGTTCCAACAGTTCTGCTCGCAACCGAGCTAATTTATCCTCCATTTCCATCGAATCCGCGAAGATGGTGCAAATCCAAGAGCCAGAAAATGACCTAAGTCATAAAACGAAGAAATCTTAGCACTTAATTTTGCCTTCTTAATTAATGTATCGTTGTGAAAAATCTCGTTGTTCTTTTATTGTTGACAGTTTTAAATGTTCAGTTGCTAGTTGCTCAGGAGAATGCTTTTGCACCTAATGGAAAAGGAAATTTCTATGTTTTTTGGGGATGGAATCGCGCCAATTACACGAAATCTACGATCCATTTTACGGGTGACGACTACGATTTCACGTTAAATAAGGTGGTTGCTAAGGATCGACAAAGTCCTTTTAGTTCACGTATATACTTGAATCCTGCGAACATAACTATTCCTCAAACCAACTTGCGTTTTGGATATTATTTCAAGGATAAATGGCAATTGTCAATGGCTGTTGATCACATGAAATACGTGATGGTAAATGATCAAACTGTCAAAATGATGGGGCGCATCGCAAATAGTGGAACTTCCTACGATGGTGTCTATCCGGAACAAGATTTTCAGATCAAGCAGGATTTCTTGTTATACGAACACACAGACGGTTTGAACTATCTAAATATTGAGTTGCGACGTTCTGACGTACTTTGGGGGTGGAAACATATTTGGATCAGTGGTCAATTTGGAGCAGGTCTGGGGGCGTTGATGCCAAAAACGAATGCAACGTTATTAAATAATGCCCGACACGATGAATTTCATTTGGCAGGTTATGGATTAGCTGGGGTAGGAGCGATCAATATTAATTTCTACAAGTATTTCTTTATTCAAGGTGAATTGAAGGGAGGATTCATTCACATGCCTGACGTGCGAACAACTCAATACAAAGCTGATCGGGCAAGTCAAAAATTCGCTTTTGCGGAATATGTGGTTTGTTTCGGTGTAAACGTTCCTTTCGGTCAATTTAAAAAAGACTGATCACAGGCGAAAAATCAATGAATATGTCATGGGAATCTTATTACCCAGATGCTTTGGGCGGTAGATTTCTGAACCTTCTTCCATTACATCCGGAAAACAAGCGTACGGGGAGTAGTCGTACTCCTGAATATGCGTGAGTGTAAGGTTTTGGTTCAATAAACTCGAGATGACTTCAGCCATTCCATGATTCCAGGAAATGCTTTCATCTTTCAGCTCAGCGTTTGGGTCGGCATAGGTGCCTTCGGTGATCTCAACGATTGGTTCATCCTTAAAATAGCGGTATGTAATCTCTTGTAAGTCGTTGTCGAGCATCCAAACAACCGGATGGAATTCAATGAAGAAAAATTGTCCACCCTGTTTGAGAAATTGCTTAACAACACCAGCCCATTTATCAAGGTCTGGCAACCATCCGATGGTTCCATAGGAAGTGAACACCATATCGAATTCATCCTTCAGTACTTCCGGGAGCGCGTACACATCTGAACAAATGAAATGCACATTTTGACCGGTTTGGGTATTTAGTTCACACGCTGCTTCAATGGCTTTTTCGCTGAAATCAATGGCAGTTACAATGGCACCCATGCGTGCTAGCGATATGCTGTCTTGTCCGAAATGGCATTGCAAATGCAAAATGCGCTTTCCGGTAATGTCGCCTAAAAGTCCCAACTCAATGTGTCGCAAAGATGTTTTGCCTGCAAGAAAGGCCGGCATATCATAAAAGTCGGAAGACAAGTGATGTGGAACTTTATTGTTCCAAAGTTCTTTATTTACTTGAAGGTAATTATTGTCCATGTTACGAATATAAGAACTTAAAACACGAAACGCCCTTCCGAAGAAAGGCGTCTCATCAAAACACTCATGATTATGAGTTAAAGCAACGTCGTCGGACAAACATATTCCGTTACCGGGATTGCTGTTTTTTTAATTTCTGTCATTCCTCCACGTACATCCACAAAGTTGTCGTAGCCTCGTGCTTTCAACATGGATGCAGCGATCATACTGCGGTATCCTCCTGCACAATGCAACGTGAACGGCTCTTCTTTCGGGAATTCTGCAATCATTCCTGCCAATTGGTTCAGTGGAATGTTGGTAGCTGTTACTACATGCTCTGAATCGAATTCACTTTTCTTGCGCACATCGATGATGTTTGGATGCAATTCGAAGGCCTTTTCAAGATCGGCAGCATCAATGCGTGTGACTTTGTCGATTTCCTTGTGTGCGTGTTTCCAACTTTCGAAACCGCCTTTCAAGTAACCGATCGCATGGTCATATCCTACACGAGACAAACGGATAATAGCTTCTTCCTCGCGTCCTGGTTCTGCAACAAGTAAGATATTTTGTTCAATATCCGGGATTAATTCACCTACCCACATTGCAAAGCTTCCGTCAATTCCGATATTGATGGAGTTTGGAATAAATCCTTTAGAGAATATTTCCGCATCACGGGTATCCAAGATCAACGCTCCTGTTTCATTCGCCACAAATTCAAATTCGTCAACGGTTAATGCCTTGTTGCCACGCTCCATTACCGTGTCAATGGAATCATACCCCTTAATGTTCATCAGTACATTTTTAGGAAAGTATCCCGGAGGAGCCGTTAAACCTGTAAGCAATTCTTGAATGAACTCCTCTTTGGTCATATCCGGACGCAGCGCATAATTTGTTTTCTTCTGATTACCAAGAGTATCTGTGGTCTCTTTGCTCATTTTCTTTCCACAAGCCGAACCAGCACCATGATTTGGATATACGATCAAGTCATCGCTCAAAGGCATGATCTTGTTGCGTAACGAATCATACAGATGTGCGGCTAATTTTTCTTGTGTCAGGTCGGCGATGACGTGTTGCGCCAAATCCGGACGTCCGACGTCGCCGATGAACAGGGTGTCGCCGGAAATGATACCGTGTTCTTTACCATTTTCATCAATGATCAAATAGCAGGTACTTTCCATAGTGTGACCCGGAGTATGGATCACGCGAATTGTTACATCTCCTACTTTGAATTCTTGATTGTCTTCTGCAACGATGGCCTCAAAACCGGGTTTCGCCGTTGGACCGTAAACGATCTTAGCACCGGTTTTTTTCGCAAGGTCTAAGTGACCGGAAACGAAATCCGCATGGAAATGGGTTTCAAAGACAAATTTGATCTTGGAATGATCGGCTTCAGCTTTGTTCATATAAGGAGCAACTTCACGAAGTGGGTCGAAGATCGCAGCCTCGCCATTCGATTGAATGTAATAAGCTGCATGTGCAATACAGCCGGTGTAAATTTGTTCTACTTTCATGACTGGTTAATTGAAATTTTACAGAACGAAGGTAGATAAGCCACTTAAAACGAAGCGTAATACAGGTTACGTTAAAACATGATTTTCGTCAGGTTTTTGTATGTTTTCAATGGAAACGGCGTTGATTTAGATCTTTAAATGCGCGGATCTTTTGCGCATAGAACGCCCAGAGTATACTTCCTTTGTATACCCCTTGTGTCGCTTTGTGAGGTAAATGCTTCCATTTATTGCGTTCTACACGACTACTTGAAAGCATCCGGTAGAAAGAGAAATGGGCTTGAATAATCGCTTTGGTATGTGCGAATTCTCCTTTCAGCGTAAACGTAATTCCTGCCAGACCGTCTAGACACAATCTTCGGAAGATCACTCCGAAAACCCAACCCGGATGATTCTTATGGATCATCAATAAACTGTTACGGAAATTAAGGAAGGTTTTTCTTGGACTTTGATAAGCCAGGGTTCCACCACCAACGTGATAAACAGTGCTTTGTGGAATGGCCATCAATTGGTGTCCTGCTCGTTGCATTCTCCAGCATAAGTCTATTTCTTCCATGTGCGCGAAGAATCGTTCATCCAAACCGTCCATTTCATGATAAACATTTGAACGGATTAGCATGCAAGCTCCGGTAGTCCAGAAAACTGATGTAGGGTAGTCATATTGGTGCTGATCGTTTTCCACCACATGCATCAACCGGCCGCGACAAAAAGGGTATTGGTACTTATCGATAAAACCACCACTAGCGCCGGCATGTTCGAATTGATCCTTTTGATGGTAAGCAAGTACTTTGGGTTGGCAAGCAGCAACCTTCGGATCTTTCATGGTTTGAAGAAGTGGTTCCAGCCAATTTGGAGTGACTTCAACATCGCTGTTGAGAAGCACGTAATAATCCGCCTGAATGCGTTTCAGAGCATCGTTATACCCCTTTGCAAAACCTCCATTTTCGGTGTTTACAACAATTTCCATATCTGGAAAATGCGCTTTGGTCCAATCCAGAGAATCATCAGTTGATGCATTGTCGGCAAGTACCACGCGATAGGGCTGTGAATTACTCACAACATTAGCGAGGAATTGCTCTAAAAACGCACGACCGTTCCAATTGAGAATTACGACAGCTACGTCAGGCGTCATGGATCAGTATTGGCGGTAATACAAGTTGCTATTTCCTCCGTAGCGCTCAACGCCACCGTTTGTGTCATCAACATGTGAATCCGGTGTATCACGCTTGATAAGTGCGATCTGCCATTTGTAGTTTTGTAATTCACCGATCATATCCGAGTGCAACAAGCGGTAGGCATTATTTACCAAATCTGGGTTGTAGAAAATGAAACGCTTGTTGCTATACATTTTAATCTTGTCATAATACCAGATTTCGTACGGATACTCTGTTGGCGATGTCTCGCGTTGCATGACGTTATTTGGTGGGCCATATTGCAAATAAACCCGACCCCGGTCAGTTTCAAATCCATCTTGAAAGTTATTGGCATACAATGATTGAACGAGTAATACTTGTTTTTTATAGTTTGTCCAAGCTTCAGTGGTTTTTTCCGGAGCCGTTTGTACCCAGAATTGTTGGATGTACTTACGCTGATTTTCAGGATTCTTTTCTTTTAGCAATTTTAAAATGGTTCTGCTTTCCGCCTGACGCGAGATCGGTAGCAAGCTTCCCAAAAAGAAGGCTACAGAATCTTCCGTAATTGATCCTTGGAAAGCAGGGTCCAGGACAATCTGTGCAATGTCCATGTTCATTTCGATCTCATTGATGCGCTCAAAGTAGTAGCTGCCGGTGGTTGTAAGCATTTTGTTCTCACGGTCTACTGCGTCTAACTCCAAACGGTAAGAGCCTGTAGGAAGTTTTGATAGGTCAACTGTGCGTAATACCGGAATAACCGGAGCTGTTTTCATTTTTACGAATCGTGTGTATCCATCCACTTCCTGGTTCGTTTGGGTGTTGATGATGCGTTGACGAAATCCGAAAATTGTATCAGGATATAGATTGGTATGGTATAATTCTACGTAATACGGCAATTTATTCAGTTCTTGACCATAAAAATTTGAAATACGTGGTAAGATCTCGTAGCCACTTTTAGCGAAAGGTGTTTGATTCGTTGATGGCGTGGCAACTTCAGCCACCATGATTGAGGAAAGTTGAATGTTCTCAGCCAAATTGGGGACATCAACTTCCAGTTTTCCGGTAAGTGCGGGTTGTTTGGAAACCAAGTCTTGCAATTCGATATATGCATTGTATTTGCCTGGTTTTAGAGCAATACGTTGAATATCAAAGAAGTCTTCGATCACAGAGTCGCGCATTAAGGGACTTGCCAACACATAACGATCTTGAACCACAGTATCGCCTTTAAGGTTAGTAATCGCAAAACCCATGGCAATTTTAGCTTGCATGCCACCTGGGACAGTATCGAAACGTAAGGTGTAAGCCACAAATTGATAATGCAATTCTAGAAAAGTTCCTGCATCCGGTGCGAAGAAATACTTCTGATCAATATATGCTTTAAGTTGTCCGCTTTGAGCCTTTCCGAAGTACGGAGTTAGCATCACAAGACCTATGATCACAAATTGAAAAATACGCATACGAGCTATTTGAGACTTTAAAGTTAGTGAAAAGCGGTAAACGAATAAGTCTGCTGCCTGCATGAATGTCGAATTTTAGAGTGAACGGTATTGATTATCAGGTAAGATGTAAAAAAAGCCGATTTTTTTTCCTGAAAAGTCTTGCAGAAATGAAAAAGTGCAGTACTTTTGCCGCGGAGAGTTGGCAGAGTGGTCGATTGCGGCGGTCTTGAAAACCGTTG
>VFQT010000656.1_pt1 | contig 48426 bp, 33 predicted proteins | sample 3512381 | NCBI WGS metagenome assembly VFQT01 (sample SAMN10412376, study PRJNA504923) | tailings metagenome | isolation source: Relicate 2 Philex TSF3 active mining site | place: Philippines: Tuba, Benguet | collected 2017-08-29 | reverse complement strand
GAGGCCAGCAGCGCTCCGATGTAGTCGAAGGTGAAAACCCGGGCGACGAGGTCTTTGAATTCGATGCGGTCCTTGAGCAGCCGCAAGAGCAGGGGGATTTCGAGTCCGACGAGCAGGCCCACCAAAAAGATGAGTCCGTACAGGGGCACCCGGAATGAGGAGACGACCGGAAACAACAGGAACAAGAGGGCCGCCGACCCGCCTCCGACGAGACCGATGAGCAGTTGGACCTGAACAAAGATCCACCCTTCGCGCCGGTCGATGAATTTGGAGAGCCACGAGCCCGCCCCCATGGCCGACAGGTAGACGCCGATCACCGTGGAGAACTGCGTCACCGAATCGCCGAGCAGGTAGCTGGCGATGGTGCCGGCGATCAACTCATAGACCAGCCCGCAGGTGGCGATGACAAACACGCTCCCCAGGAGCAGCAGGCGAGAAGCGCGATCGTTCATGCGGTGCCAGAAGGCGAACCGACTATCCGTGGAGACAGGCGGCGATGATGAGGCTCATCCCGAGGGCCAGACAGCCAAAGAAGATGGCCACGGCCGTGTTTTTCCGTTCCACCAATTCCTTCCAGAGCTCTCCGGGAGTCAGCTTGTCGACGATGAAGAAACACACCAGGAAAGTGACCAGTCCGATGACCGAGAACACGACGCTGTTGACCAGCGCTGGCACGAAGGTGGCGACGGGGGGAACGAAGTCGAAGGGATTCATGGGTTATTTGTGTTGGGTGGCTGGGGAGTGGGGCAGGAGGCGCGAGGGTGAAAACGTCTTCATGAGGCTGTAGCCATTGCGTCCGGCAGCCGCCAGGTAGAGGCAAAGGGCCGTTCCGAAGGCCAGATAAACGGGGGTTTTGATGCGCATGGTGGGAAGAATCTGGGCGGGTCAGTCGTCATCGTCACTACTGCCCCAACCCGACGAAATGGGTGTGTACGGCGAGTGATCGCTGAGGGACCAGCGCTCCCGTTCGAAGGCATGTTCGCGGATCCAGCGGAAGAGCGGGTAGGCCAGCAACGCCACCAACCCCAGGATCACGTTGCTCCACACCATCACGTCGCGAGTGATCTCGACGAGGAATTCGGCACGCCCCAGTTCTGGGGAACCGTCGACATCCATCACCAACTGGTATTCTCCGGGTTCCACGGCGGGCACCAGTTCGGTGGCCTGGCGCGAACCCTCGGACCAGGCCTCACCCTCGTCGATGCCGCTCCAGTACTCGGCGGCGAGGCTGAGTTCACGGACCTCTTTGGTCTTGGTGTTGACCAGATCCACGTCCAGCTCCACCCACGATTGGTTGACCGGCGTGTGGAGGTCGATCTGCAGCGCCTGCGGGTGGGTACCCCCGATGCGGAACGGGGCCGACACATGCGTCTTGTTGGTGCCGCTCAGGTCGACGCTGAACGATTCGCGGAACGCGCGATCCTGATCCTTCGTGCCCGCGCTGATCAGGGAGATCAGCAGCCATGCGATGCCGAAGACCGGTAGCAGCCAGCGCAGGGTGCGCCCCTTTTCCCCATGCGGGTTCGGCTGGTTGAGGTAGGTGCCGGAGCGTTCCCGCGGAGGTCCGGTGAGGCCGAAGGCGCCGAAGACGGCCTCGGGCTCCAGGTATCGGCCGTGGGACCAGGTTTCTTCGGTGAGGTCGGGATAGTGCTCTTGCGACAGGACGAACGGGGGCGCGATGAAGTCGGAGACGAGGGTGCGTTCACCGATCCGCACCGCCCAGTAGAACTCGCCCCACACCTCGGTCACCGCGGCCGAGCCGGAGGCGAAGAGACGGTATCCTCGACCGTCGTGGGCCGGCAGGTCGTCCACTTTCCGGGGTTCTTCCGGAAGCATCGTGACCCAGCTCCAGTGCCCTTCGTAGGTGACCAGCCATCGGAAGCCGGCGAACGGATTGAACAGAAGGTATTCCTGCCAGGAGTACCCCTCGGCGTCCCGGCGTCGCACGAAGCCGATGCAGGCGTATTCGACCCCGTCGAACCGTCCGCGCTGGCCCATGGGGATGATCAGACGGGGCTCCGAGGCGATGGCCTGTTCGATGAGTCGGAGCTGCGGATGCGAGGTGTCCAGCAGGGAACCGCAATGCCCGCACAGGGCACGCATGGTCTGTCCGGCGGCCCTCAACTCGATCGCGGCGCCGCAGGCCGGGCAATTCAGGGCGTCGCTGCCGGTCGTCTCCTTCTCCAGCCGATCGGTGGTCCAACCGGGCAGGGGACGCAGGTCGCTGAACTCCAGCTCGTCGAAGGTGAGGGTGTGACCGACGAACACCCGAGTCCCGGTGTCGGAGAACTCCAGGTTGGCGAATTGCCGGTCGGGGCCACCCAGATCCACGCTCACGGCGGTGCGCCCCGGAACCGCCACCACGGGGAGGGTCCCTTCGCTGCCCAGAACCTCGGTGGTTTTGATGTCCCGGATTCGGTATTCGATCTCTCCAATCCGTAGGGTGGCCCCGAGCGTCAGGGCGCCGCGCTCGGGCAGATCCGGCGGTGGCGGGATCTCGAAGCTGGCCGCGTAGAATCCCTGCGCTTCGGCGATCCATCCCCATCGATTCTCCCCGAATTCGATGAGCCATTCATTCCAGGAACCTTGCGTGTAACCGACCCGGATTCGGCCGGTCACCGTGAATCGATGACATGTGTAAACACCGGAAGTGCCGATCTGAAGCGGGCTCAGATCCGGTGGCAGTTGAGCCTGTCGGCCCAATTGTTCGAGCACCGCATCGGCGTCCCGGCGGATGACATTCGAGCGGCAGAAACCGCACACGGCGAAGACCGCGATGCCCGACGGGAAGGCCACTGCGGCGCCGCAGTTCGGACAGTCGTAGGCTCGGGTGTACATGGTTCCGGATCGGTCCGCCGCTTCGGCCGCTCAGGCTACGGATTTCCCCTGATTCCAACCAATCGGAAAATGGCTTCACCGTTTCCTGTCGGTGGCGATCGGCTTCATCACTCCCGGATCAAGGCATCCCGTCGGGTATCCCACGTCCAACCGACCCTCGGATGAGTCATCCTCCTGAACGCTCTGAGAACGGATCCGATTCCGTCGCGCCCGCGTCGATCGGATGGCGGGAGCGGGTGGCGTCGTGGGGGGCGGCCCTCGGCTTCGATCGCGCGGTGTCCCCGGAGTCCTTGGCGTTGTTCCGGATGGCCGTGGGGTTGGTGATGCTGCTGGAGGCCATCTCGCTGTTCCTGCCCTCCGAGTCCTCCGGCGGGCGCTCTCATCTGGAGGTCTATTATGCCGGTCGAGAGGTGACCTTCCATCTTCCCTATGCCGGTTTCGGGTGGCTGCCCTTGTTGCCGTCGCCGTGGATCCAAGCGGTCGGAGTGCTCCTGGGCCTGGGAGCGGTGGGCCTCGGCTTGGGGTTCCGTTACCGGATCTCGGCCCTGCTGACCTTCCTCGCCTGGGGCTACCTGTATGCCGTGGAGTCCACGCGGACCTACTGGATGAGCTACTACTACCTCGAGTTGTTGGTGCTCTTCCTCATGCCGTTTTTGCCGGCGGCGGCCCGATTCAGCGTCGATGCGTCGAAGACGGTGCGCACGGGCACGGTGCTGATCCCGTTCTGGCCGATCTGGCTCCTGCGGGCGCAGTTGGTGATCACCTACTTCTACGCGGGCGTGGCCAAGCTCAACACCGACTGGATGGTCGATGGCTATCCGGTCCGGATCTTTCTGGAGAAGCCCTGGGTGGTGGCGCGCCTGAAGATCCTGCTGCCCTACGATTGGGCCGGAGTGATCGAACGGTGGGTGCATTCGTCGGCGATGGCACTGGGCATCAGTTGGATCGGGGCCGGCTTCGATCTGACGGTCGGAGGATTGCTCCTGGTCAGGCGGACTCGGCTTCTGGGCATGGTGTTGATGCTGATCTTCCACGGGATCAATCACTTCATCCTCTTCAACGACATCGTGTGGTTCCCGCTGCTGGGGGTGGCCACCTCGCTGATCTTTCTGGAACCCGATTGGCCTTCGCGGGTCTTCCGGTGGTTGTGCAATCCCCGCATCCCGACGCCCGAATGGCCCTGGTTCTGGGGGGGATTGGTCGCGTTGCCCGGCGTGGGTGCGGCCCTTGCCTGGAAGGGTCGCCCCTCGATCCCGCTGGGGCGGTTGGCCAAACCCTTCACCCTGAAGGCCTGGACGGTCGGCGGCGTGGTGGCGTGGACGGTGTTCCAGGGGCTCTTCCCGATCCGGCATCTGCTCGTTCCGGGCGATGTCCGCGTCACGTTCGAAGGGATCGAATGGAGTTGGCGCCTCAAGGCCGAGGTGTACCAGAGCACCCCGGTGGTCATTTCGGTGCGTGATCCGGTCATCCAACCGGCCTCGGGGAGCGATGGCGAGGGCGTCGACTGGAAGACCTGGGGCGGGGATCCGGTGGTGTATCACCCCGTCGATCCCGCCCACTGCGATTGGGCATCGATGCCCGAAGTGGTGGTGTTGCTCGATCCCTGGACCGGCGATCGGATCATCTACAACACCCTGTCGGCCTCGGTCACCGATCGATCCGAATCCGCGGCCAAGGCCCGCGTTCTGGAACTCTGGAAACAGCGCTATGGACGTTCTCCGGATTCGGTGAGCCGCACCACGCCCCTGGCCCGGATTGTCGAGGGGTATGAGCGGTCCATGCGGGCCCGCGGATACACCTTCCGCAACCCGCAAGAGGCCCTTGACGCCCTCAACAACCTCAATGGGCGTTTCGGGGACGGCAAGCTCATGCCCGTGCTGCGTCGGATGGGGCCGTTCGCCATGACGGTCGCCCGACCCGATCCCGGGGTCTTTCTGGTGATCGAAGACCGGGCCTTGATGAAGCCCGGGGCCGCGCTGCCGCCCCGCATCCATCCGCCGGCCTGGAGGGAATCGGCCGGCGCGTCGTCGGTCCCGCAGTTTCTGCGGGTGTTCCACGAGCCCCTCGGTATGAGCGAGGGCGATTTGCAGCCCCGCTGGTATGCGAGTGAAGTGGACGAACCGGAGGGTCCGAGGGTCGAGTTCCGGTGGAACCTCTTCCGCGATGTGGGTCCCTCCAAGGGCATGCACCTCAGCACGCAGCCTTTCCTCCTGCGTCGCTATGCCCATCGTGTGGCCGAGGCCTGGAACAAGGACTTCGGCCGTCGCCCGGAAGTCAGGGCCATGACTCAATTGTCCCTCAACCGCCGACTCTTCAACCCCGTGGTGGATCCGACGGCCGATCTGGCCTCGGTGCCGGTCCGCTGGTTCGGGCACAATCCGTGGATTCTGGACCTGCAACCCGGTCGTCCGGGCAGTCTCCAGCCCGACGGCGGAGGCAACTGGGTTCCTGCCCCGGGCGTTTCGGCCCCTATTTCGCCGAATCCGTCGCGGAAGTCGCCTTGAGCGGCTCCAAGGTCAGGGGATCCCGCAACGGGAGTTCCGTCAACGGAGCCGCCACCAGCTTCTCGAGCGAGACCGGGTGATCGGGGTGGCCCTTGAGGATCTCTTCCTTGTTGCCCACCACCAGGATCGCGACGCGCTCCGGGTGAAGGTGCTTGGCCGCCACCCGTTGGATGTCGTCGCGGCCGACCCGGTCCAGCCGTTGACGGAAGCCCTTCCAGAAATCCGGGGCCTTGGCGAAGCGGCCGGTGAATTCTTCGCGGGCGAAGAGGCCGGCGACCTTGGTCTTGGTGTTGAAATTCTCCGGGAAGCTTTCGATGAACGACCGCTTGGCCGTCTGGAGTTCTTCGTCGGTCACCGGGCCCGAGGCCATGCGCTTCATCTCCTCGAGCACGATCTGGGTCGCATAGGCCACCGTGCGGCTCTTGCTCTGGAATCCGGCCCTGAAGGTCGACGGGTACCAGGTGCCGCCCGGGAACGAGCTGCCCGCCGAATAGGCGAGACCCTCGTCGCTGCGCACCCGGTTCATGATGCGCGAGGTGAACCCCCCACCGCCGAGGATGTCGTTCATGAGCAGGATCGCCGGATAATCCGGGTCGTCCCGCATCACCCCGGGCAGCAGGATGGACACGCGCCCCTGCGGCACCTCCTTGTTCACCAGATAGACTCCGGCGGCCGCGGGCTTGAGGTCGTTCGGGATGGTCGGAGGCGTCTCGCCGCGGAAGGGCCAATCGGCGAAGAGCTTCTCGAGGGTGTCGACCATGGCGGCGCGATCGAAGTCGCCGCTGACCGAGACGACGAAGTTCGACGGGTGGAACCAGCGGCGATGGAAGGCCTGCAGGTCTTCCCGCTTCAGCGACTGGATGCTCGCCGAGGTCGGTTGGCGTGCCGCCCAGAAGCGTTCTCCATAGCTCAGGTTCTCCAGTTCGCGCGCCTCGATGGAGGAGGAATCGTCATTGCGTTGCTGCAGGGCCTGGAGGGTCTGCTGGCGTTGCAGTTCCAGCTTGTCGGCCTGGAAACGGGGTCGGGTGAGCGCCTCGCGCAGGAGGGCGATGCCTTCGGGAAGGTCTTTGGAGAGGAGGTTCAGGTTGACCGTGCCCACATCGTCGCCGATCGACGAACCCATCTGTGCGGCGAGGAAGGCCAGTCGCTCATCCAGCGCCTCGGCGGTCTTGGATTCGGTTCCCCCCCGCACGAGCAGGGCCCCGGTGAAGGCGGCGAGGCCCTCGTGACCGGCCGGATCGAGGTAGGCTCCAGAACGCACCAGAATGGACACCGTCACCAGGGGCAGTTCGCGGTCGGGAAGCACATAGGCCACCGGTCCGGACTTCAGCACCACCCGATGCTCCCGCGGATCGGGCGGCTCGTAGGTGAGGACGGGGAACTTGAGGGCCTCGGGGCGTGCCGGGATGGGCTCGGGGGTGACGGCCGAGACCGTCACGGCGAAAGTCAGCACGGAAGCCAGGAGCCGAATCAACATGGACACACCATCCCCAGCGGGTTGGCCGACCGCAAGTCCGACCGAACTCCCCGAGCCCGCCTAGGCCGGGCAGGGGACAGGCTTCGACAGCAGCCTTGCCGCTCCTGTGCCGCCTCTCTAGCGTCGCCACCATGTCCACGTTGTTGAGCCGTCGCCGGTTTCTCGTCGCGTCCGCGTCTCTGGGTGCCTTGAGCAGCGTTCCGATGGGTGCGGTCGAGCCGTTTTCCCGGTCCGCGCGTTCCCGTCTGCGACTGTCTCTGGCCGCCTATTCCTTCGGCGATCAGTTCAAGCCGGGCAAAGACGGCAGCCCGGCCCGCATGGACATGAAGCGCTTCGTCGATTATTGCGCCGATCACGCCTGCGGCGGGGCCGAACTGACCAGTTACTACTTCCCGGAGAAGGTGACCGACGACTTCTTGCGCGAGGTGCGCCGCCACGCCCACCTGCGTGGTGTCAGCATCAGCGGGACGGCCGTGGGCAATGACTTCTGTCATCCGGTGGGCGAGAAACGCACCGCTGAAATCGCCTCGGTGAAGGAGTGGATCCGCAAGGCCGCCATTCTCGGAGCGCCGCACATCCGGGTCTTTGCCGGGGGTGTCCATGGCACCTCCGAGGCCGAGGCAGCCCGCTTGACCGTGGCCGCGCTCGAGGAATGCGGCGAGGAGGCGGGCAAGGCGGGGATTTTTCTGGGAGTCGAAAACCACGGCGGCATCGTCCGGCGGGCCGAATCGCTCATCGACATCGTCAAGGCGGTGCAGAGCCCGTGGGTCGGCATCAACCTGGACACCGGCAATTTCTATTCCACCGATCCCTACCGGGAACTGGCCCTCTGCGCTCCTTGGGCGGTGAATGTGCAGTTCAAGGGCAAGGTCCATGTCGGAGGCAAGTCGGCCGTCGAAAAAGCCGATTACCCCCGCACCTTCAAGATCCTGCGCGATGCCGGATATCAGGGGTTCGTGGCCTTGGAATACGAATTCAAGGACGACCCGTTCGTGCGAGTGCCGCAGATTCTCGAGGAGATGCGGCCGTTGGTGGACTGACCCTTCCGGGGCGCAAGTCCGCTCTTTCCCCTCGCCTTGGGGCGGGTTTACCCGATCCTCACTCTCAATTCGTCGATGAAGCTTCCGCTCACGTTCTCGCAAGTGTCCCTGATCTTGGGGCTGGGCTGTTTTCTGGGCCATCTCTGGCCACTGTTGCGGCCGGGAGCCTGTGCGGCCTGGTTGCGGGGATTCCACCGGAACACCGCCGTGGGAGTGGTGCTGATGCTGCTGGGCAGCGTGTGGTTCGAGCAGAATCTGCAGCACTCCGAGATCTCCGACTTCGCCGCCTTCCGTCCGTTCTTGTTGGGTGGCGTGATCGCCATCGGGGTGGCCAGCTGCTTCGTGGTCCGTGATTATCTGTCGGTCCGCGGGGCCGCCATCGTGGTGTGCCTGATCGCCGACCTCGTGCTCGATGCCCAACGGTGGCATCCGAGTCCCTTGCGGTATCTGGTCACCGTGTGGATGTACGTCTGGGTCACCGGGGCCATCTGGGTGGCCATGTCGCCGTGGCGGGTGCGCGATGGGTTGGCCTGGTGCACGCAGACCGACGGGCGGGTCCGCCTGATGGGCCTGGCCGGCGTCGCGTGGGGTGCCGTGATCTCGGCCCTGGCGCTCACGGTGTACCGCTGAGCGTTCCTGACGTTGGGGCGGTGGATGGGGGCGGATGGGGGCGGATCGAGGGGGCCTCCGAATCTTGGCCTTGGTTTTGGCTCTGATCTGGGTCGCACGGCTTGCCGCGACGCTTGCGGCCGGATGCTGCGCTCACGTAGCGTCGGGCCAGCAAAACCAATGAAGGTCTACATCGACGGTCAACTGCGCGACGAAGCCGACGCCACCATCAGCGTCTTTGATCACGGACTTCTCTACGGAGACGGTGTCTTCGAGGGCATCCGCATGTATCACAACCGCATCTTCAAGCTGCGGGAGCACATCGAGCGTCTGTACTGGTCGGCCAAGGCCATCCTGCTGGAGATCCCGATGACCCCCGAGCAGATGATGGAGGCCTGTCTGGAGACCTGCCGCGCCAACGGTCTGCGCGAGGGGTACATCCGCCTCATCGTCACCCGCGGCAAGGGCACCCTGGGCCTCGATCCGCGCCGGTGCCCGAAGCCGTCGGTGATCATCATCGCCGCGACCATCCAGCTGTATCCCGAGTCGGTGTACCAGGACGGCATGACCATCGCCACCGTGCCCACCACGCGCATGCTGGTGAATTCGGTGAACCCGGCCATCAAGTCGCTCAACTACCTCAACAACATTCTGGCCCGCATCGAGGCGAACCTGATCGGTGTCGAGGAGGCCATCATGCTCAACACCGAGGGCTATGTGGCCGAGTGCACCGGCGACAACATCTTCATCATCCAGAAGGGCAAGCTCTACACCCCGCCGCTCAGCGCGGGCGCCCTCTACGGCATCACCCGCAACACGGTGATCGACTGCGCCAAGCACATGGGCATCGAAGTCGGTGAGCCCAACCTGACCCGCTACGACCTCTACACGGCCGACGAGATGTTCCTCACCGGCACGGCCGCCGAGATGGTTCCCGTGGTGAAGGTCGATGGTCGGGTCATCGGTCAGGGCAAGCCCGGTCCCATCACCGGCAAGCTTCTGGCGGCCTTCCGCGGTGTGACCCGGCACGACGGCGAGCTCATCTTCAAGGAATAGCCGCGGGTCGTGGCCCAGCCCCGGAATCCCCGCCTCCCGCCATGAAGCCCGGTATGACCGCCGAACGATTCGAGGCCATCACCGGCCGGTATCCGCGCCTGTGCGTGGCGCTGCTGGGCGATTTCTGCCTCGACCGGTATTTCGACATCGACCCGACGCGCGCGGAGATCTCCATCGAGACGGGGTTGCCCGTGCACAACATCACCGAAGTCCGTTGCCTGCCCGGGGCCGCGGGCACGGTGCTCAACAATCTGGTGGCTCTCGGAGTGGGCACGATCCGGTGCCTGGGGCTTCGGGGTGACGATGGGGAAGGCTTTGAACTCCACCGGGCGTTGGCTGCCCGGGCCGGCGTGGACCTGTCGGGGTTCGTGGCGGTTCCGGGACGCAACACCTTCACCTACACCAAGCCGTTGCTGCATCGGGCCGGTCAGCCTCCTGAAGAGCTGAGTCGCTTGGACCTCAAGAACTTCTCACCCACGCCCGACGATGCCCAAGCCGCGATCATCGCGGCGATGGATCGGGTCGTCGAGGATCCCCGGGGAGCCGACGCCTGGATGGTGATGGATCAGGTGGATCTGGCTGAAACCGGCGTGGTCACGGCCCGAGTTCGCGAACGCCTGGCGCGGTTGTCGGCCGCCCACCCGGGCTTGCCCATCGTGGCCGACAGTCGGCGTGGCTTGCAGGGCTGGCCCGCGGCCCACTGGAAGATGAACGCGGCCGAACTGGCCCGTCTCACCGGTCGTAGTCTCTCCGACCCGCCCGCCGTCGTGGCCGCGGCCCGATCGATGGCCATGCATCTGGGGCGCCCGGTCTTCATCACGCTGGCCGAGCAGGGGATCATTGGGGCCTCGGCCGAAGGCGCGGTGGCCCATGTGCCGGCCCACCCGGTGTGCGGCCCGATCGACATCGTCGGGGCCGGCGATTCGGTGAGCGCCAATCTGACCGCCGCCTTGGCGGCCGGGGCCGATCTGGCTGAGGCGATGCACCTGGCCATGGCCGCGGCCCACTGCGTGATCCATCAATTGGGCACCACGGGCACCGCCACGGTGGAACAACTCCGCAGCAAGGTGCTCGCCCCCTGAGCCCGAAGCCCGAAGCCCGAAAACCTGCCACTTCACCTTTCGCTCCCCATGACGATCTTCAAGTGCCTGATGCCACGCCCACGGTGGGCCTGCTGGGTGACCCTGACGGCCGTGGTGGTGGGGCTCTGTGCCTGTCAACGGTTGCCCCAGGCGAAAGGCGGATCGTCGGGATCGTCGGGATCGTCGGCCTCACCCAAGAGCCCGCCTGCGCGGCCGTTCACGGTGGGGATCTACGGCGTTCCCGGGGTGGCCGATCTGGTGGCCGTTCATCAGGCCGGGTTTTCGTTGGTCATGGGGGGGCTCGATCCGGCCTACATGGATGCCGCCGCCCGCCTGGGGTTGGGCGTCATCGCCAGCCCGGGCAGTTCAGCCGGCAGCGCCTTCGATGAGGCCCTGGTGCGGCGAACGGTCCGCCGTTGGGATCGGCATCCGGCCTTGGCGGGTTGGTATCTCATCGATGAACCCGATCTGAACGAGGTTCCGGCCGAGCAGGTCGAGCGGGCCCGCGACACCGTGAAATCGGCCGGAGCCCAAAAGCCCACGGCCCTGGTCGTGGCCCGGGGCTGGAATCTGGCCAAGTTCCACGCGGCCGACGTGCTGATGGTCGACTTCTACCCCGTGGGTTGGATTCCGGTGCCCGCGTTTTTCCAGCACATGCGGCACGGGGCGACCGCGGCGCGGGTCGGCGGCAAGCAGTTCTATGCGGTGATCCAATCCATGGATTGGGGCGCCTATCAATCGGTGGAGCCGTTCCCGCCTCCGTTCTCGCCCAGGCCACCGACCGAGGCCGAATTGCGCAGCATGACCTGGGGCGCGCGCCTGCTCGGGGCCGACGGGGTGGTGTATTATCCCTACCGCGATGGTTCTTGGGAGATGCCCCGACATCCCGAGACCTGGAAGGCCCTCACCCACGTGGTCCAGGAAGTCCGTCGTTGGGAACCGATCTTCGCCGCTCCGGCCACCTCCAAGCGGCCGCCCCGTTCCGAGATGATGACCGACCGTCGCAACGAAGCGCTCGAGCCGCCGGTGTTGTGGTCGGTGAGTGCGGTGGAGCGGGGCAACGGCTTCGTGAAACCCGGAGAGTATTGGGTGCTGGTCAACACCACCGAGCGCCTCCAGCAAATCCGGGTCACCGACGCGGCCTGGTGGACCGTGCGCCTCCCGGATGTCCGCACCGGCGAAGACACCGCGGTGGACGACGATGGTTGGATGCCCGCCCTGGAGCCCTTCGAAGTCCGCATCCTCGGGCCGATCCCGCGCCGGTAGATCGGCTCAGGCTCTAACGGCGTTTCTGGCTTAGGGCCGTCCTCAAGGCGGTCAGGCTCTGCGTGTTGATCACATCCGCGGCGGTCAGCCATCCCTTCCGGGCGATCCCCGCTCCCAGGCGCAGGAAGTCGAAATGGTCCAACCGGTGGGCGTCGCAATTGATCACGCATTTCACCCCCAACTCCTTGGCCTGACGCCACAGCCGCCAATCCAGATCGAACCGATACGGACTCGCGTTGAGTTCGATCCACGTGCCCGTCGCCGCGCAGGCCTTGAGAACGGCCGTGACATCCAGCTTGTAGGCATCGCGTTCGAGGAGCAGTCGCCCCGAGAGGTGCCCCAGCATGTGCACATACCGGTTCTCGGCCGCATGGATCAAGCGACGGGTGTTTTCGGCGGCATCGCTCGAGGGCACGTGCAGGCTCGCCACCACCACATCCAGACGGGCCAGGATCTCGTCCTCGAAATCCAGCCCCTCTTTCAGGATGTCCACTTCGGATCCGGTCAGCAGCCGGAACTCGCTGCCCTCGGCCTCATACGACCGGTTGACCGCGGCCACCGCTTCGAGTTGCTCGTGGAGACGGCGCACATCCAGCCCGTTGGCTTGGAACGAGGCCCGAGAATGATCGGTGATGGCCCAATACTCGAGCCCCAGTTCGTGGGCCTCCGCCGCGATGGCTTCGAGGGAATCGCGGCCGTCGGACCAGTTGGAATGGTTGTGCAACGATCCCCTCAGGTCGGTCCATTCGATCAAGCGCGGCAGTGAATGCGACTCGGCCGCGGCGAATTCCCCGTGATCTTCGCGCAATTCGGGCGGCACATAGGCCATTCCCAGCTGCTCGAAGATCTCTCGCTCCTCGCGGCAGGTGATCCGCAGGGCCGGATCGCGGGTCTCCTCACTGCTGCGGAAGAGGCCATATTCGTTGAGCCGCAATCCGCGGGCGATCGCCCTCTGGCGCATCACGATGTTGTGTTCTTTCGAGCCCGTGAAATAGGCCAGCGCGAAGGGGAACTCCTCATCGGTCACCACCCGCAAATCGGCCTGGATGCCTCCCTCAAGGATCACGCTCGCCTTGGTCTCGCCCTGGGCCAGCACCGACTTCACACCGGGTTGGGCGACGAAGTAGCCGATCACCGAGGCCGGTGCGCGGGACGACACCAGGAAGTCGATGTCGCCGATGACCTCTTTCCAGCGGCGCAGACTCCCCGCCGTCGAGCAGCGGGTGACGTCGGGATGCCCGCGCAGGGATTCCAGGATGGGTTCGGCGCAGATCAGGGCATCGATGAGGCGGTGGCGTGAGGCGAACTGCCGCTTGAACGCGATGGCCTCGAGGATCTTCGCCTGGGATTTCTCGCCGAACCCTTCCAGCCCGGCGATCGTCTGGGCCTTGCAGGCGGCCTCGAGTTTCTCCATCGAATCGATGCCCAGTTCGTCATACAGCCGCTTCACCTTCTTGGGGCCGAGTCCCTGGATCTCGAGCAACCCGGGCAGCCCCGGGGGCAGCGACGCCTTCAACTCGTCATAATAGGGCAGCGTGCCGGTGGTGACCAGACGGGTCACCTTGTCTTGGAGCGCCTCACCGAAACCCTTCAGCTCGCCCAGCCGATTCTCGGCCACCAGCTTCTCGAGGGGTTCGCTCAGGCCTTCGAGGATGCGGGCCCCATTGTGGTAGGCCCGCGTCTTGAACGGATTCTCCCCCTTCAATTCGAGCAACGTCCCGATCTCTGACAACACCGCGGCGACCTCGTCCTTGTCCATGCCCATGCCCAAGGATAGGGACAACCCGGCGGAGCAGGGAAGCCCGGGGCTTCTTCGGGGCGCCCGACTCGGTGTGGTTGCGGCTTAGATTCGGGCCTTGGGTTTTGTCCGGTGGGTGATGGCGCGCCGGGCCGTGGATTGAACCTCACTCGTGGGGTTGACGGCTCAGGCCGTGCCCTTCGAAACAGCCGTCGGCAACGCCCTGAGACCGGACCCTCGCCGCGGTTCAGAGATCCATGGAGGGGATCCATGAACCGCGCGCAAAACCGCGGCCCGCTCGGTGTGGCCTATTCCCTGCTGCGACGCGGTGTTTCGACTACCCAGATCCACTTCAGCGTTGGCTCACCCGGCAAACGCAGGGAGGAAGTCCCGAGGGGGTGGTCACAACGCCATGGAAGACCAGCTGACCCAGCCGCCCCAACCACCCGAGCCGACCCCGACATCCGTCGCCGAGATCGGCTCTTTGGCCCGTGCGGTGGAGGCCGAGCGTGCCGGGCGGTACGTGGAAGCCTGGACAGAGGCCTTGAAGGCCATATCCCTGCGCCCGTTTCATCCCGAGGCCTATATCCAAATGGCCAGCACCGCGGTGGCGGCGGGCGACCCCGAAGCAGCCCTGCGGGCAGCCCAACGCGCCCTGGCGCTGACGCCGAAGTGGCCCACCGCACAGCAGGTGGTTACGGCCTTGGAGCGAACGCTCAAGGCCCGAGGTAAACAGCTTCAAAAGGCCCACCCGATCGCCTGGCCCGAATTGCCCGACCCCAACCGGAAGCCCCGGCTGAGCGTCTGCATGATTGTCAAGAACGAGGAGCGGTTCTTGGGCCAATGCCTGGCCTCGGTCAAAGACATCGCCGATGAACTCATTGTCATCGACACCGGATCCACTGATCGCACCGTGGAGATCGCCCGAGAACACGGGGCCAAAGTGGGGCATTTCGAATGGTGCAACGATTTCGCCGCCGCCCGTAACGCCTCCATCGCCCCGGCCACCGGCGACTGGATCCTGTTCCTCGACGCCGATGAGGAATTGAGCCAGGCCGAGAAGCAGCACCTTCCGGGGTTGCTCAACAGCAACAACGTGGCCTTGATCCGTCTGCCTTTGATCAACACGCATCAAGGTCCGACATCGCAGTCCATTCTCCCTCGGTTGTTCCGCAATATTCCCACCGTTCAATTTCAGGGGTGTGTCCATGAAGGGGTTTATACCTCCATACTGAAGATATCCAATGAATGGCAGATGGAAATCAGTGTAGGTACTCTGCTGATCCTCCATCACGGATATACCCCTGAAGTCATTAGCGAAAGAAACAAGGTTCAGCGCAATTACGAACTCCTTCTCAAAGCCCTCGAAGAGCGCCCCAATGAAGCCTACTTCTACATGCAATTGGGCTTGGAACTCCGGCGCTTGGAGCGACTGGATGAATCGTTTGAAGCCTATGCCAAGGCATTGACTCTGGCTGACACACAGCCTGAGCAAATCATCACCGACGAGGTCCGAGAGACCTTGCTGACGCAATACTCCGGATACCTTCTTGCGGACAAACAATATGAAAAGGTGCTGGAAGTGCTGACCAGCGACCTGGCCCTCCGCAAACCCCTGACCCCGGGCCAATTGCTGGTGCGCGGACGAGCCTTGATCCATCTCCGCCAACCCCAATATGCCTTGAACGATGTGCAGGAGGCCTACGCCCGGCGTGAAGAGCCCACCCTGTTTCCGTCGGCGATAGATCCGATGGGCTTCGAGATGGAGCGAATTCTTGCTGAGGTGTACTACCTAAATAATAAACCTCAAAAGTCAATTAATATCATTGAAAGTTTATTTAAAAATAACTTTCGTGATCTTCAAGCGGTATTACTTTATGCGTCATGTCTCAATAGTTTATCGAAAACAGCGGACTCCTTAAGTTATTTAAGGGGTTACAGTGTTGTTAATAATTCACCTGAAATCTGGGTCCATGGGGCAAGAATTATTAGTAGTCATATAGCACTGAATGATCAATTAAAAGATTGGGTTGATGAGGGTTTAATATTTTTTCCTGAAGAAAAAACGCTTTTAAATATGCGTTCTCATAACCCGGAGTTGCCTGAAGATGATTTAAGTGCGGGGTTAACAATAAAATCCAATTCTAATCCCATGTTTGATTTTGATGGAAGAGGTCATCCGAGAACAACTATTATTTGCGCTGTCTGGAATAAGGATGTTAATCGAAAGGAACTTCTAATAGGGCATAGTGATAACATTTTAAAACAAACTAGATCTGTTGAAGTTATTTATGTGTTCGATGGGGGCGACACCCCGCCTTCCAATATTAAAGGTAAAACCGTAGTAACCAATGACCATCTTACTATATACCAAGCGTGGAATCTTGCGCTATCATTGGTTGAGACTCCGTACGTCATGAACCTGAATCTTGATGATCGGTTAAATATTGATGCCGTTGAAATTCTTGAAAGAATTCTCGACTCTGACCAATCTATTGGATTAGTTGGTGGTGATTGGAAAGTTTGTTTCGATCAAAAAACCACTGATTTGGTTGATCGTTGTTCTCCGTGTGATAAATATGAATTTTTACCAGATTGGCCTCCAATCCCCCAAAAAAATACGAGATTGGGCAGTGGAGATGGTTCGAGAGGAACCTACGGTCCAGCCTGTATGTGGCGTATGGAAATACATAAATTGATACCAAGATATCCTTGGAGACTTAAAAATGGATGCAAATTAAAAGTGGTGTCAGATGCGGTGTGGTGGAGTTTAATTAGAAATTCTACAAGTTATAACCTGTATCGCTCTTGCCTTATAATTGGAAACTACTACAGCCACCCAGGTGAACAGGCTGAGTTTCGAGATAAAAATGTAGACGAGATTCGTCTAGCTAACGTTGTAGGAGTCTGCGTGCTTTAGTTAAAAATTAATTAAAAAAAATGTAACTGGTTTAAAAGGTGCAAAACCAAAATGTTCCGCGCTATCTCCAGAGGGAACGAGTGATTGACGGCTAGTGGATGATGACCTGCGATGACACTAGAGGAAACGTTTGGACAGTTGCTCGGGCTTGGGAAGCCTTGGCGTGTGGTGGAGGCGCGGCTTGAAGCAAGCTCCTCGAAATCCATGCTGAAGGTGGAGGAGACAGCCTTGTTGTGGCCCAAGGAGCGTGCCCAAGCAGGGACCCCAGTGACCTGCCAAAACCATGTCGAGTCGATGCAGCGGCGGTATCTAAACGTTTCCAACAAGGAGTCTGTCATCGTGTGTGCCATGCCGCAAGGACGCTGCAGCAATGACGGCAAGGTGTACCTTGTGACCCCGCCCTGAGAGGGGCGTAGCAAACACTTCACCCCCGATTTCGAGGCCTTCGCAGTGACCCTGATGCGTGAAATACCGGTCAAGTCTGCCGGCCAGATCCTCGGCGAGAGCGATTCGCGGTTGCGTCAGATTCACTTAGCCTACGTCAAGGTGGTGCATGCGCGGTTGAGGTTCGACAACGTGGTGTGGGTGGGAGCCGACCCTATGAACCGGCGTAAAGGGCTCGATTATCTGACGGTGTTCGCCGACCTGATGGTCAAGTGGTTGCTCTTTGCCGCGCCCGGGATGGATGCCTCGGTCTGGGAGGCATTTGCTGCAAAATCGCTGCGGCACAAAGGTCATCCTAAGACCAACCGGCATGTGCCGATCGACATGAGTTCGGCCTACACCAAGGGAGTGAGCGACCCCTTCCGGAACGTCCGGGTCGTGTACGAAAAGCTTTATGTCATCCAGAATGTGATGGAGGCATGTGACGAGGCCCGGAAGGCGGAGATCCGGGCCGACGCCGCGAAGCAGAACCTGCTGGATCGAACCCGGTGGATTCGGCTCAAGAACCTGGTCAACTGGACGGAGAAGGAAGCCCCCAAATGGAAGTCAATGCCCTTGGAACGGTGTGTGACGGGCAAAGCCTACGAGATGAGCCTGGCGCTTCAAGGTATCCACGGATGGCAGGACAGCGGGGGCGCCTGGAAACTGTTCGGCAACTGGTGCGCGTGGGTGCAAGCGATTTGGGAGCAAACCGCGGAGTTGCTCGAGCCGATAGCCCGAGCGGCACGAATGATAGAAGGGTACTTGGAGGCGATATTGGCTCACCGGAATCGAGGGCTGACGACGGGCGTCATTGAGGGGCTTAACAGCCTTTTCACAGCTCTACAGCGAAAGGCCCGCGGGTACCGGACGGTGGAATACATGACCACCATGCTCTAGTTCGTCGCCGGGAAACTCACCCTATCTTGCAACTGACCCACTGAAAACAGCGAGGAATCAATATTATTAGGAACTTTATTGAAGCAGCTAACGGCCTGAGCAATTGGTCGGCATCTTTTTATTAGAAAATCCCATTTTACAACTAAATTATGTTGACCTCGAAACGATCTTGAACTCCTACAAAAATAAAAAAGTCCTAATTACAGGCGGACTGGGTTTTATTGGCTCAAATCTCGCTCGTGCTTTATCTAAACTGGGTGCTAGAATAACTCTAGTCGATAGTTTAATTCCTGAATACGGAGGTAATCCATTCAACATAGTAGATATTCGAGATGCGGTCTCGGTGAATGTCTGCGATGTCCGCGATCCTTTCGCAATGGCTTACTTGCTGAAAGGGCAAGATTACTTGTTTAATCTTGCTGGACAAACGAGCCACATGGACTCTATGTCCGACCCGCAGACTGATCTTGAAATCAACGCCGCAGCACAACTTTCGATCCTTGAGGCCTGTCGAAAGGCAAACCCGGGTATTAAGATAGTATTTGCTAGTACCCGGCAACTCTACGGCAAACCAGATTACCTGCCCGTTGATGAGAAGCATCCTATACGTCCTGTGGATGTTAATGGTATAAACAAGTTAGCGGGTGAATGGTATCATTTGCTATACAATAATGTGTATAGCCTTCGCTCTTGTGCGCTTCGACTTACTAACACCTACGGCCCTGGAATGCGCGTAAAGGATGCACGTCAGACTTTTCTGGGTATTTGGGTGCGACAATTACTTGAAGGGGATCCAATCAGGGTATTCGGGGATGGACTTCAGTTGCGAGATTTTAATTACATTGATGATTGTGTTGAAGCTTTGTTGCTAGCCGGCGCAAACGATCAGGCGAACGGCAAAGTATACAACCTAGGCAGTACCGAGGTCGTGAGTCTCAAAGCCTTGGCCGCAATGATGGTAGCACTGGGTCACGGTGGAAGGTTTGAGCTAATCCCTTTTCCACCCGAACGCAAATCTATTGATATTGGTGATTACCATAGTGACTATCAATTGATAGAAAAAGAATTAAATTGGACTCCAAAAATCAATTTGCATGAGGGGTTAAATAGGACTGTTGAATATTACAAAAAGCAGCATGTTCATTATTGGTAGCGTAAATATTTTAATCTATTAAAAATATTGCAGGAACCACCCCGTTGATTTTCTATAAATAATTAAAACCAAGGAATAGCAGTGATTTTGATGAACGACTTTAAAGCCGAACCTGCCGAATTGCGTGAAGCAATGCTAAGCGCCGCCCGTCGGGTAATTGAGTCTGGTTGGTATATCTTGGGTAACGAAGTTATCAGCTTTGAAAAACAATGGGCACAATTGTGTGGAGTCAAACACGGTGTAGGCGTTGGCAACGGTATGGATGCAATTGAAATCGCCTTGCGGAGCTTAGATATCGGCCCTGGCGACGAGGTAATCACGACTCCAATAACAGCCTTCGCCACCGTGCTGGCAATACTACGAGCAGGCGCAACACCTGTGCTAGCAGACATTGAATCTGCTAGTGGCCTACTATCCCTTGAAAGTGCTCAACGGTGTCTCAGCGCGAACACTAAAGCTGTAATTCTAGTACATTTGTACGGTCAAATACGTGCGATGTCTACATGGACAACGTTTTGCCAGACAGCAGGCATTCACCTGATTGAAGATTGCGCTCAAGCCCATCTTGCTTCTTCCCAGGGTAGAGTAGCCGGAAGTTTTGGCTCAGTCGGCGCATATAGTTTCTACCCTACCAAGAACTTAGGCGCCCCTGGTGATGCTGGTATGATTGTTACAAGGAATACCAATTTGGCAGAACGTGCTGCCCGTTTGCGCAATTATGGTCAAAGCGTTCGCTACCAGCATCCGGAACTGGGAACGAACAGTCGCCTCGATGAAATGCAAGCTGCAATTCTGACCGAGCGCCTAAAATGGCTAGGCCAATTTACCGAACAAAGGCGCAAAATCGCAGTTGCGTATCGTGCCGGCATTGTAAGCCAACGGGTTCAACACTTGAGTACACCAGAAGAACCTGATGCACATGTCTATCACTTGTATGTCGTGAAATGCTCGCAGCGGGATGCGCTACAAGCCTATTTGCAAAACCATGGCATACAATCCTTGATACATTACCCGGTGCCGGTGCATAAACAAATTCCCTGCAAAAATTTCCCTAAGGATCCTGCTGGTTTGAAAGCTAGCGAGGCCCATGCTGCGCAGTGCCTATCGCTTCCATGCCATCCCCAAATGACTGAGTCTGATATCACGCAGGTCATTGAATTTGTAAACGCATTTATGGCTGTATGACAGGGTTGCTCTTCAGTTAACATTTAGCGAATATTTGGTTGAGCGCAGAATAATTTGAGTTAAATCCTACTTTATAAGAAAGCATTTATTTAATTGAGAATTATGTATTAAGTTTGCTTTGTAACAAACTGAGTTTCTTAGGTTTGTTCGGTACGACTGCAAATTTATCCATGGTAAACGTTAGTTTTAAAAAATATTAGTCCATATTTTAGTGGTCCAAGGATAATCAAGATAAGGGCCAGGGCATGTAAAAGCTTCTTGAGGCCAATGATCAATTATTTGAATTCCCGCTTGATATTCATCTCTTTCCGCGTTATCGAGAATTAAGTGGCCTCCTGTTTTGATTTTAGAGATCGCGTGATTGATGCAGTGATTTCGCGCCCTCCCGTCAACAATTACAATGTCAAATGTGCTGTCGGGGAATTTGTCGATAGATGAAGCGTAATCTGAAAATGATTTCCCGATTGAATCCATATCGGTAGACAAGTAGGCTTTCTTCGATTTAGCTAGCGCCTTGCCCTCTACAAGGTGAATAGATACGTTTTGAACATTCCGTGATACTAGTGCTTGACACACATATCCATACCACTTGGGGTTGTGTTCGATGGTGACTACTGATTGTGCCCGTTTTGATAAAAATAGAGTCGACCCTCCAGATCCCCATTCGAAAACGTCTGTAGTAGAATTGATTTTTTTCTCAAGCCAATCAATTGCCCCATAATTTAGCCATGGAATTTCATCTGTGAGTGGAGAACCGGGTTTGGTGAGAGAATCAGTCCAATGGGTATAGTATTTTACAATTTGTGGGTGTTTAATTGAGTGTTTTTGAAAAAGCATCACGTTTGAAAGGGGGATCATATTGTAATAGTGTTTGTGGTGTAAAATCGATATTTTGTTTTCAAAAACCTGGTTTTGAAATCCGGTGATGGAATGGTTATTGGAATTTTGTTAAAAGCAGTGTTGTTCCGATATTTTTAATTGAATATCTGTATTGCTGACATAAGTTTTTGAAATTGGTTGAATTGTGAAAATAGCTGCAAGTTTCTATTTCATTGTATGCTTTATATACTTGAAAATAGCTTGGATTTTCTGTAAATCTTATTCTTCCTATTGCTAGAAAACCTGCGGATAATGATAGTATGTGTTCTAGTGCTGTGTCCCCATTTGGGAGCACGTCAAAAACGGCTCCAAGATAAATGAGATCAAAATCCTTAACGTCGTGTTGATTGATTTCAAAGAGATCTTTTTGGACGAATCCGGCATACTTCCACGCTGATTTTGCCGTACTGATGGCTTTCTCGGCGTAATCAATACCTAGGTATTTTAAGTCTGGGATTGTGTGTTTGCTGAGAAGATAAAAAACGCCACATCCGCAGCCTACATCGAGTAATGAGCGAGGTTTTAATAATTTTAAAATTGAGCTAAATTCTGCCCAATGAATTGGGGGGGCTGAAGATGATAACTCTTGTTTGCATAAATCTAATTGTTTTTTGAAAACGTTAGAATATTTCCATGAGTCGTGCAGGGGGTTATCTATTTGCATCTATAGTGGGTTTTTATTTATTAAATCCGTTATTTTCGATTTGGTGATTTGGATTTGAGGTGAAAACATTCAACTGGTTTATGAAAACTTGTCGCAATTTCGAAATTCGCCTGGCAATGCTTTCTGGGTGAATCCCTAAAAACGGGGTTGTAAAGCAAGGTCCTCTTGAGGTGGGCTGGAATTCGTGAACTCCTAAAAATTGATTTTCAATTTCCAGTTTTTGAGATTGGTTTCCCGTTACCCATGGCAAATAGATTTTGGCAAAGTAATTGTCGATGCAATTACTTTTGCTAACGGCGTTTTTATAGTATGCTAACTTCTTAAAAACTTGATTTGGAAATACGTATGAGTAATGATACATCTGAATTCCGGTTTGCTCATAAAGTGTGTCGCTGTCAATGTGTTTTGGTTGTATTTGGACGTTGTTTGGATAGATTATGGTTGGCGGTCGGTGGGTTAACCACGTTGAACCATTAGTGTATTTAAAAACACGCAGAAAATTATCTTTAGCGAGTTCGAAACCGGTCAAGTAGTTGTCGAATCCGCCGTAAAAAGTGCAACTACGTATACCTACGCTAGTTGGTTTTTCGTTCTGTAGATAATCTATCATCTTGTAGAGATCATCAGTTTTGAAGATTTCGTCTGAATCTAGATTCCATATATAATCGATATCAGGTCTGATATGCCGCATATATGCTCGACATTGATCATCTTTTTCTTTGTATTGACCGTGAATTATTGTGATTTTCTTGTCCGGGTCTGGAAATTCTTGTAGTATTTTATTTGTGTTATCGAGCGAAGTTGTTCGCCCTTGTTGCTGCCAGTATGAAACTGGGCCTTCAGCAATTAATATTTGGGACGCAAACGGGTAAACTTGTTCAAGACATTCGTGTAAAACGTAATCTCCTTCAAAAACAATCATGCCAAATGCTATTTTCATATTTTTATTCTGTATTTTTCTTTTGTTTCGAGTAGTTTTTGATAGTAATTCGAGTATATTAGGTTTAATTGCTCAATAGATTCATATGCGCTGAGCGGTGTATAATTGTGGTGCGCCGTGCTTGGTATGTATGTTTTATTTCTGAAGTTGATTGCAAATTGCGAAAAATGCGTAAAAACCAATTTTTGTGTCCGTTCTTGCCATATTATTTCTCCGTTATTAGGGTATTTTTCAAGGTTGTATAGTTGCCAATGCCACGGGGCTCCGTGTCCGATATTTCCATCAACAAAGATTTCCTTTTTCGTTAATTTGTATATTGCATCTAGATATTTTTGGTCGCCACATGTAGCAAGGTGGGGGTAGAGTCTATGTTTTACACTGTGGGCCCACCAGTTGAGTGCATTTTTGCCTCTGTTGGTGTTTTTGAAGTGGACTACTCCAACGTTGAAGAGGCCCTCTGGTGGATTTTCGTTCAATTCAAACATCCGATGCCGAAATAGCCCAATGTCGGCATCTTGTATTTCTTCGAAAAGCTGATTGAAATTTTGGTGAAAGTAGATGTCACTGTCAACATATGTGATTTCGTCGCAATTGTTTGCGAGAAGTTCATTGGAAAAATATGAGGCCAAAGACCAGCAAAAATATCGATAGTTTTCGGCTCGGAGATCAAACAAAGTTCTGTCTTTTGATGTGATTTGGTCTATGGTGTATGCTGATAGTGTTGGGCTTTGGATTTGTGTTATAGCGTTGTATGAATCCTCGTCGATACAAAGATAATGGAGTTTAAAGTTTTGCCCATTTGTTAGCAGTGAGTCATATAGTGCCAATCCTTTAATTAAAAATGATTTGTCTGAAACTGTGCATAATTGGTGAACCACGTTAGATCCTTGATTTGGGGGAGTGTGTTTCCGGTTGATTGTTTAAGGTGCGTTTCAGTTTGTTTTTCATTTTTATTAGTGTTTGGTTGATGTGTTTTAGTTCGGTGTTTCGGTGTATTTTAAATGATTTGTACCAGATTGTTGATTCTTTGTTTTGCCCCCATCTCCAGTCATATGGTGAGTTAATTATAAGATTTGTTGAGTGGCCTAGGGCCCCCGCTAAGTGAGCGACTGCAGTGTCGACGGTAATAATATAGTTTGTGTCAATTATTAAAGACGCAGTGTCGAGGAATGTTGATAATGATGGTTCGGCGTTTTCGATAATAATTTTTTGACTTACTTCAAGGATGGACCGTAGTGCTGCGATTTCGGTTGCAACGTCACCGCCTACTTGAAGGCTTATCCAATCTACATTAGGGATAGAGAAAAGAGGCGAAAGAGTACACAACGGGATCGACCTTCGGTGATCGTTTTTGTGCTGTGGGTTGCCACGCCAAACGAAGCCAATGCGCTTCCGGCCCGGTGCGACATTCGAGTCAACGCGGGAATCTGCTGGCGGGGTGGGCACGCTGAGATAGGGCGCTGAGAAGGCCGACAGGTCGGTGATCCCCAGACGCGCGGGCAGGCTCATCAGGGGTAACCGGCACCCAGCACCGGCGGCCTCGCTCGTGTTGCTCAGCAGCCGTTCGACCCCGGGAAATCCCTCCAGAAGGCTTCTCAGCGGTTTGGGGCAGCCCAGCCAGACGCGATGGCCGCGGCGGGCCAGTTCCGGGATGAATCGAATGAATTGAAGGGTGTCTCCCAGACCTTGTTCGGGTTCCAACAGCACGGGATTTTGCGGTAGGGTGCCGGGTTGCCAGAGTGGCACGCCTTCAGGGCTGGGGCCTTTGGGAAAGTCCGGCAGACGCCAACGGCAGTCCATGTGCTGCAAGCCGCGGATCCAGTCTTCGCGGTAGAAGCAGTTGACAGCGAATTGCCATTCGAGTTGGGCCGAATCCGGATGGCGTGATCGGGCGGTTTCGAGGATTTGCAGCGCCCGATCCACTTCATGATGTTCGTTGAGCCATCGAGCCCAATGCCATGCGATGTCGTGGTGTTCAGGGGCAAGGCCCGAGGCGCGTTCGTAAGATTCGCCCGCGTCGGGGTGATCCAAGCGCTCGAGAATTTGACCGAGGCGCAACCAGTTGTCCGCGATGTTTGGGAAACGGCGGCATTCGTCGCGCCCCGCATCGGCTGCGGCCACCAGATCGCCGGCTTGGAGCCAGGCTTCGGCCAGGGTGCAGCGGGCTTTGGGGCGGTTTGGATCGAGATCGAGGCCCCGTTGGAGGGCTGAAATCGCGGCTTGAGGTTGGTGGAGTCGCAATCGGGCCACGCCCAGGTTGAGCCAACCGTCGGCCCAGTTGGGGTTGGAGATCAGGGCCAGGGCGAGGTACTCGGTGGCGGCTGCCCAGTTCCGGTCGGCCAGTGCCTTGAGCGCATCAGCCTGACGGCGCCCCTTGAAGGTGGATTCGCTGGGTTGCTTCATGCGGCGGCGCTTTCGAGCCCGCGCTGCACCTGCTCCAGAGCGCTGCGCCAGTCGTTGGGTCGGGGCTGGCGGATGAGCCGAGCTGAGCGGTACCAGCGGGTGGTTTCGCCTTCGGTGCCCCAGCGCCAATCCGGGGCGTAGGGGAGGAGAATCCACACGGGAATACCCAAGGCTCCGGCCAGATGTGCCACCGAGGTGTCGACCGTGATGATCAAGTCGAGGGCTTCGAGCCAGCGCGCGGTGTCGTAAAAATCGTTCAGGGCGATCTCGGGAGCGTGCAGAGCGAAGGGCAGGGCATCGCTCAATCGGGCTTCGGGTTGGACTCGATACGCGGTCACCGAAGCCGGCAGCCTGAATTCGGCAAGGGCTTCGGCGTTCAGGCTGCGATGCCGATCGTTGAAGTGGTCGGGGTTGCCCGCCGAGACCCAGCCGATGCTTCGAATGGGGCCTAAGCGCTCGGGGCGTGTGGAAGAGTCGGAAGGCTGAATTTGCAGGTAGGGGGCTGGGGAGGTTCCAGGGGGAATCCATTGCAACCGATCGGGCAGGCTCATGAGGCTCACCCAGGCGTCGGCTTCAGGCGGGGTGCCTTCAGGGACCACGTCGATCGGCGCGAGTGAACACTGAGCCAAGCGCAGCAGGCTGGGGGGCACGGTCACCACCACGGACCCGACTCGAGCTGCAGCCAGCGGGAGGAGGCGACAGAATTGGAGGAAATCACCAAAACCCTGCTCACAGCGCACCCAAAGCCGTGTCCGCGGTTGGTGGGAGCCATCCCAGATGGGGATTTGGGCAGGAATCAAGGATCGGAACCCAGGGTGCTGCCAGCGCCATTCGCGCTCTCGCCAGCCTTCAAGCCACTGACCCTGGAGGAGGTGAATGAAGCCCAGCGCCAGATGGGCGTCGGCGCTGTTGGGGTGATGATCCAACAGAGCGCGGCAACAGGTCGTAGCCTCTGGCCACCGCCGGGCTTGTCGGAGGGCGTTGACTCGTGTCAGCCCAAGCTGGTGCAAGGGGCCGGCCAAGACCTCTGTTTGATCCAAGAGGGCGAGGGCCCGGTCGAACTGGCCCGCTGCGACGGCTTGTTTGGCCGAAGAAAAGAGGTGTTCCGCCTCGGCCTTTGGGTGCGTCGAAGTGAGCGCATTTTCCGTCGCCGTGGAGGGCTGAGGCTGATTCTGGGGCGCATCCGGCATCAATCGCCCGTCTCGCAGCAGAAAGTGGGCTAAAATCCGGCGGGGGACCGCTGGATACGACGGGGCGATGATGCCGGTCCGGAAAGAGATTCTTCTTAAGGCTCAGTCGGGGTTGCCGCATCAAGTCAGTAGTTGGGAATGGTTCCTGACTGAGTCGAAGGACTCATTTCCTTCGGTCGGCATGGATGCCGGCCTGCAACTACGACACGGATTGTCATATGGTCATCAACACTAATACTTCAGCAGCCCGCGGGGCCCGTTTCCTCTCGGATGCGACTACCAGCCTCCAAAAGTCCCTCGCCCGGTTGTCTTCGGGCTCCAAGATCGTCGAACCTCAGGATGATGCCGCCGGTCTGGCGGTTTCTTCCCGCATGGACGCGCAGATCAATCGGACCGAAGCAGTTCGATCCAATATCGGTAACGCGATTTCGTTCAAGCAGACGCAAGATGGCTTTTTGTCCAAGGCTGCTAAGGCCTTGGATCGTATGAGCGAGTTGGCAACACTGGCTCAGGATGGCACCAAAACCACTACGGATTTGTCGTTGTACAACAAAGAGTACGAGACGCTTTACAGCTATCTGGATGTGGTTGACAGCCAGACCTTCAACGACGTCGTACTGTTTGGTGCGACCGCAAGCTCGACATTATCGGTTTTGCAGGATGACGGAGCTGCTGGGTCATCGTTTGCCAGCAGTGGAATCAACCTGAATACCATCACACTGTCGGTAAGTAACACCACGGTAGCTTCAGCGATTTCCACTGCTGCATCGGCTGCTACTTCATTGACGGCCGTTAAGTCTGCCATCACTTCGGTGGCAACCTTCCGTGCTAACATCGGTGCCGATCTGTCCCGCTTGATGATGACCAATGAGCATCTGGCGGTTCTCTCCGAGAACCTTCAGTCCTCGGTCAGCCGCATCAAGGACGTGGACGTGGCGACGGAAAGCGCGAAGTACGCGAAGTACAACATTCTGGTCCAGTCGGGCACGGCGATGTTGGCTCAGGCGAACTCGCTGCCGCAGTCGGCCCTCCGCTTGCTCTCGTAATCGGGATAGTCAGTGACTTCAGAAGGGGCGGCGAAAGCCGCCCCTTTTTGATTTAAACCAAGGGATGCCGATGCAGGTCACCTGGTTTCGAGGCTTGTGTCGAAGCGTTGACATCGGCTCAGGGTCCGGATGCTGTTTGGAGCAGCCACAGGGCCATTTTCGGTGAGTGACGCATCATCCAACCCAGCGGGTCAGAACTCGGGCGATTCGAGCGGGGGCCGTGTTGAGGCCGGGGTCGCTGCGCAGGTGGCGGAGGCCGATCGACTTTGGGCCCTGGGCGAGCTCCCTGCAGCCTTTCAAACGATCAAGCAGGCGTTGGCGGTTCAACCCCACAGCGCGGAGGCGCTGCGAGTGCTGGGCAAGATTTTCGCCGCTGCGGGCCATGCCGAAGAGGCCGATGCGGCCTACCGCGCCAGCCTCGAACTCGATCCCACCGGGGTCGGCACTTGGATGGGGCTGGGGCTGCTCTGTCGCGATCGGCGCCAGACAGGTGAGGCTCGGCGCTGCTTTGAACAGGCGGTGTCGCTGCGTCCCGACGATCCCTTCTTGATCAGCAACCTCGCCGTGGTGCTGGGCGACTGCGGCCACGTGTCCGAGTCGATCCGCCAGTTCGAGCGGGCGTTACGACTCCATCCGGCGGCGATGACAGCCCACAGCAATTTGTTGCTGACGCTTCATTATGCGTCGGAGGGCACTCCGGACCGGCTGAGGCTCGAGCATCAACAATGGGCGGCGCGTCATGCGCCCGCGGTTCCGCCCCGGCATGGCGCGGTGCAGAGCAGGCTGGGTGATGGCGTGGTTGGGTCCGGGGCTGAGCCGGGCCGGCTCCGTGTGGGGTTTCTTTCGGGCGATTTTCGGCGGCACCCGGTGGGGCGGTTGGTGTCGGCTCTCTGGCGGCAGTGGACCGCGGCCGAGGTGCGAGTCCATGCCTACGAAACCGGGGGGCTCGCCGACGAACTGACCGCCGAGCTTCGGACGCGCGCCGATGTGTGGCGCCGGATCGATGGGCTGAGCGACGAGGCCGCAGCCGATCAACTGGCCGCCGACCAGATCGACGTGCTCATCGACCTTTCAGGCCATACCGCCGGTCACCGCTTGGGGGTGCTTAATCATCGACCGGCCCCAGTGCAACTCACTTGGTTCGGATACCCCAATACCACGGGGCTTTCGACGGTCGATTACCGACTCACCGATGCCGAGGCCGATCCCCCGGGGGTGGACGATCGCTACTCCGAACGGCTGATCCGCCTGCCTCGGGTCGGGTGGATCCATCAACCTACCGAGCTCGACATGCCGGTGTTGCCGCGCCCGAGTGCCCGCGGCGAACGCTTCACTTGGGGGTGTTTGAACAATCCGGCCAAGGTGCATTCCGGGTGTCTGGAGGTCTGGGGACGTCTTCTGAGTGCGGTCCCCGATTCGCGGTTGCTGCTGTTGGCGCGCGCAGACAACGAGGCGCGGGCGAGGATCGGGGACGGTTTGCGGGCGGCCGGTGCCCGGTCTGATCAATGGGTGTTCGTGTCGCCCGGGTCGTCGCGCCAGTTTTGCGAATACCATCATCGGGTGGATGTGATGCTCGATCCGTTCCCCTACAACGGCGCCGTGACCACGGCCGATGCCCTGTGGATGGGGGTGCCGGTCTTGGGGATTCGTGGCGACAGTTACCATTCCCGCCAGGGTTGGATGATCGCGCGGGCCATGGGGCTTGAGGGTTGGAGTTGTCCGTCGCCGGAGGCCCTGATCGACCGGGCGGTGGAGCTGGCCCAGGCCCCCGGTGCGATCCAATCGCTGAGCTCGACGCTGCGCCCCCGGTTGCAAGCCTCACCCCTCATGGACCACGCCGGGTTCGCCCGCACGTTGCTGGGAATCCTTCACTCGGTGGTGTCGACCTCCCACCGCTGCGTGTAGCTCGGCAGCCTCACGAGGTAGGGCGCTTTCTCCGAAAGCGCCGGGTTTGGATGCGGCCGGCTCGGAGATCGGAGCCCTACCGGGGGGGCGGCCCCGGCGGGGCCGAATGAGATAGCCCTGGGCAACGCCCAGGGAAATGAGGTCCGAAAGGTTATAGCCCTGAAGGGGCTGGATGGCGTGGCCTCGGACGGTTCGGACGGCGCAGACGGTAGGGCGCTTTCTCCGAAAGCGCCGGGTTGGGATGCGGCCGGCTCGGAGATCGGAACCCTACCGGGAGGGGCGGCCCCGCCGGGGCCGAATGAGATAGCCCTGGGCAACGCCCAGGGAAATGATGTCCGAAAGGTTATAGCCCTGAAGGGGCTGGATGGCGTGGCCTTGGACGGTTCGGATGGCGCATAGGGTAGGGCGCTTTCTCCGAAAGCGCCGGGTTTGGATGCGGCCGGCTCGGAGATCGGAGCCCTACCGGGGGGTCGGCCCTGCCGGGGCCGTCGAGAAGGCGTACTTTGAGGAGTTTGTCGACGTGCCGGTCTCCGATCTTGGATTCCGGGCCGAGCTTTTAGAGTTCCTGCTCCAGCGACTCTGGTTTGGCCGACCCATCAATGCGGCCGGTGACCTCGGGAAAAGTGAGTTCGAGCAGTGAGCGTGGAAATGGGTCGATAGCGGTTTTCCACAGGCTGTCGTGATCGAGCGGATCCATCCGGTTGTCTGAGGATTCGCATGATCGACTGGCATTCTTTAAAAGAATTGGCGATGGGGCGGCTGGGGTCTGCAATCGGTAGTTACGGTGTCCCCACTGTCCAGTTCCTGTGAGCGGTTGTGACACACAGGAACCCATACCCGTGAGAACGGGTTCGTGGCCGTGAAGGCGTCGCCCTTTTCGGGGTGATCCGATATCATGCCCCCGCAGAGTCTTCGATGAAACCATGACTTCCGATCACTCACTCGAGTTGCAAAACGCCGTGGCCGCATTTTCCGAGGGGCGCTATCCGGTTGCCGAGGCGATCTGCAGGCGGTGGATCGAATCGGGTGCGCGTCAGGCTCACGCGTGGTTCCTCTTGGGAATGGCTCTGACCCGCCAGGGTGCGCATGAGGAGGCGTTTCGGTGCCTGCAACGGGCCCTCCAGATCGATCCCCGATCCGCCGAAACCCTCAATGCGCTGGGCACTGTTTCCAATGCGCTGGGTCGCGATCCCCGAGAGGCCGAGCCGTTCTTTGTGGGTGCACTCAAACTCAACGCCCGCTGCCCCGATGCCCACTACAACATGGGGGTCACTCTCCAGAAACGGCGGCAGTACGAGGCGGCCGCCACCTGGTATGAACGCGCATTGGTGGTTCGCCCCGACGACTGCGAGGCCATGTCCAATTTGGCCATCGTCTACAAATACCTGAATCGACACTCCGAGGGATTGGCGGTGATTGATCGGGCCTTGACCGTGAGCCCCCAACACCCGTTGGCCCACTGGAACCGAGCCCTCTTGTTGCTGAGCCTGGGAGAGTTTCGTGAAGGCTTCGGCGAATATGAATGGCGATGGAAGGGCGGGGCGGGCCCGCAGTTCATTCCCCGGTCGTTCAGCCAACCCCGTTGGAACGGGGAACACCGGCCCGGCGAGACGCTGTTCGTGCACACTGAACAAGGCTTTGGCGATTTCATCCAGTGCGCGCGGTTTTTCCCCATGGCGCGGCAGCGGGTGGGGCGGATCGTGGTCGAGTGTCCGACGGCCTTGCTGCCCTTGATGTCGCAAAGCGGGCTGGCCGATGAGTGGGTCGCCCTGTCGGAGACTCCCAAGGCTTTCGATGCCTTCATCCCTCTGATGAGCCTGCCGCAGGCGCTGGGTGTCTCGCTCGAGATGCTTCCGGGTTTGATTCCGTATCTGAAGGTCGAGCCTCGCTCCCAGAGGTGGTCCTTGGCGTCGGGTGGGTTGAAGGTGGGTTTGGCGTGGTCGGGCAACCCCACGCATGACGATGATCCGTTGCGGTCCATCGACCCGGAACTGTTGGGTGACCTGATTTCGACGGAGGGCGTCGAGTTCCATAGCCTTCAGGTCCCGATTCGGCCCGAGCATCGGGCCAGCGTGGCCCGATGGCCGCGATGGGTGGACCAGACCTCTGCGATGACCGATTTCAGGGTGACGGCCGAATACATCGATGGGTTGGACTTGGTGATCGCGGTGGATACCGGCGTGGCGCACCTCGCGGGGGCCATGGGCAAACCGGTCTGGTTGTTGGTCCAGGATTCTCCGGATTGGCGCTGGCTGCGCCACCGAACCGACTCGCCGTGGTATTCGACGCTCCGGTTGTTTCGGCAACCTCATCGCGGCGACTGGCGTTCCGTGCTCGATGAGGTGGTCGTCGAACTGCGCCGGTGTGCCCAGCGGGTGGAGCGGGCCAATGGGATGCCGCTTGGTCCGTGACCCTCAGCGAAACGGATCACAACGTGTCTGCGGATCGGGGGGCGCCCAACCTCGGTCGGATCAACCTCGGACTGGCAAAGCTCGGCGTGAGTGGGCGCCGCACTGAAAAATGGCCCCGCTGGCCGGTGATGAGGATCAGGCCTGGGTCAGGAAATCCTGATAGGCGCCGCGGATGCCGTCTTCGAGGGTGACTTTGGGCGACCATCCGAGGGCCTTGAGCCGGGAGCTGTCCATCAGCTTGCGCGGGGTGCCGTCGGGTTGGGCGGGGTCCCAGTGGATCGTGCCCGCATAGCCGATGAGCCGCGCCACCGTGGTGGCCAACTCGCCGATGGTCAGTTCCTGGCCGGATCCGACGTTGATGAACTCTTCGGCCGAGTAGTGCTCCATGAGGAACACCAGGGCATCGCCCAGGTCGTCGGAATGCAGGAACTCGCGCAGCGGGGCCCCCGTACCCCAGCAGGTGACCGACGGCGCGCCCGCGACCTTGGCCTCATGGAAGCGACGGATCAGCGCTGGCAGCACGTGCGAACCGAGCGGGTCGTAGTTGTCGCCGGGGCCGTACAAATTGGTCGGCATCGCCGCGATGAAATCGCAGCCGTACTGCCGGCGGTAGGCCTGACAGAGCTTGATGCCCGCGATCTTGGCGATGGCGTACCACTGGTTGGTGGGCTCCAACGGCCCCGAGAGCAGGTATTCCTCCTTGAGGGGCTGGGGCGCCAGTCGCGGGTAGATGCAGGAACTGCCCAGGAAGAGGAGCTTTTTGACGCCGTGCCGACGGGCGGCATCGATGACGTGGTTCTGGATGGCCAGATTCTTGAAGAGGAACTCGCCCGGGAAATCGTTGTTGGCCTTGATGCCGCCCACCTTGGCCGCCGCGAGGAAGACGTATTCGGGACGCTCCGACGTGAAAAACTCGTCGACGGCCCGGGAATCGCACAGATCCAAGTCGCGGGAACGCCGGCCGATCAGGTTCCGGTAGCCCCGCCGCTGCAGGTTGCGCCAGATGGCGCTCCCGGCCAAACCATGGTGGCCGGCGACGTAGATCTTGGAATCGAGGGTCGGTGACATGCGGTGCGCGATGTCAAATTGCCTGAGTGGGCGAGGCTCTGGCAATGGTTCAAGCGCCATCGTTCAAACGGCGACGGGTCCCTGCCTGGGCTGCGGATCCAGGGCGTCGCTTGCTTCCCAATGGGATCGATCCGGCGTAGGCTCGAGGCCATGACTCGGCAGAAGGTGTTGGACCTCTATTTCATGGATGCGCGCTGCAAGCTCATCGAACTCGCGGCGTTCTTGGATCGCGTGGATCGGGCCGAGGGGCCGGCCGACTTCCGTCTGGAGGCCTTTCGTCAGGCGATGCGTCACCTGGGTGATGGCGATTCGGGTCGGGCCGAGGCGGTGCTCCGCTCTCTCAGCGATCCGACGGGCGAGCCCATCGCCCAAGCCCCCGGCAAGGGCGCTGTCGGAGCCTGGCCGGGTCGATGACCCGCGCGGGATGAATTCGATGCGAATCGGGTCGCGGGTGCGATGCAGCGATCTCGCCAATTGATTCCCTCAGGGCCCTCAGAGGCGCTCAGGGGCGCTCACGGAGCACAGGCGATGACTCCGGGCGTGGAGTAGAGGTAGCGGCCCTCTCCGAGCGGGTGGCGTGCGATCACGGTGACCCGGTCGCTCTTGGGCTTGAAGGCCCCCCAGCGCAAGGTCAGTTGATAGCCGGTGCCCACCATGGCTTGGGTCTCGAAGCCTTTGAGCTCCTTCGCGGTAAAAGTCCAGATGTGGGCCGGCTTGGGGAGGGGATTGCTGGTGCCGTTGAGCAATCCGTCGAAGAGCACGATCTCGATCTCACCGCTGCGGATGGGTGCAGGCTTGGTGGCATTGCCCACGTTGGCGAAGAGTTTGACCGCCACCCCGTCGGGCCCGGGAGCCCCGTCCAGATTCAAGGCCACGGGCATCGTGAGCAGGTGCAGTTCGAGGATGCCCGAGGGACGCTGGGATTTCTTCTGGGCGACGCCCGCGACGGAGCTTCCCGCGCCCGAGGGCCCCGTCGCGCAACCGGCGCCGAGGCCCCAGATCAGGAGCCAGAGCGCGGCCAGGGCCGAGCCCTGCCGAGGCCCGAGGGCAGCGCCGTGGGATCGGAATCGGTTGAGAGAGGGGGGCAGGGGCATCACTTCTTGCCGGCGGGGGCGTTGGTCTTCGAGGCGTTGGTGTCGTTCGGGAAGATCGAATCCATCAGCTGCGTCTTCAACGGGTCTTTGCGCTCGGCGCTGCGCAGGGTCGACTTCTCCAGCATGCGGGTCGAGAAGTTCCCGATGGTGGTGATCCTCGGCTCTTGCTCGTGGTTGGCCGTGAGCACCTGCGGGGTCAGCATGATGAGCAGTTCACGCCGTTCCGACTTCTTGGAAGTGCTGCGGAAGAAGAAACCGACACCCGGGATGTCACCCAAGAACGGAGTCTTCTTGCGACGGATGTCATCGACCGTGCCGATGAGGCCGCCGATGACGACGGTCTGCCCGCTCTGCACGGTCACCGTGGTGGAGGCGCGACGTTCGTTGATGATGGGAACCGTGGCCTTGTCGTTGATCTCGACGCTCGAACTGGCCAGCGAACTGTTGGTGGCGCCCACGTCGATCTTCACGAAGCCCTCTCCGGTGATGCGCGGGGTGACGGTGAGGTTCACGCCCACGTCGCGGTAATCGAAGGTGTTGATCTGCCCGCCCTGCGGGGTGGTGGAGCTGCCGGTGATGATGGGCACCCGCTGGCCGATGTTGATCGAGGCGATCTTGTTGTCGGCCGTGAGGATCTGCGGACGGCTCAAGACTTCCACGCGACCGTCGTTCTCGAGGGCCCGCATGAGGAAGTTCATGTTGTTGCCGGTCACCAGCGCGGAGTAGCCGCCGAAGTTCTGCATCTGCGTGGGGATGCCGAACTCGGTGCCCGTGCCGACATTCCACCCGTTGCCGATGTTCTTGGTGAAGCTCCACTCGAAGCCCAGGTCCCGATTCGAATCGAGGGTGACCTCGGCCAGGAGCACCTGGATGAGCACCTGCGATTGGGCCTGGTCGAGTTCTTCGATGATCTGGTGGATCTGCTCGAAATAACGCGGGCTGGCCGAGAGCAGCAGGGTGTTGCTGACCTGCTCGGGCACGATGGCCACCTCGCGCTCGAGCAGGCGCTGGGCCGTGCCGACCGCGTCGGTGCCGAGCACCTGGGTGACGCGCTGGCGTTCCTGATCGAGGAAGCTGCGGATGGCCGTGCCGACATCGGGAGCCTGGGCGTTCTTGAGGCGATACACCTCGGTCTTGCGCTCCAGGGCTTCCGACGAATCGAGCGTCTCGATGATTTGCTGGACGAGGGCCACGTAATGCTCGGTGCCACCGACCAGCAGCGTGTTGGTGCGGGGATCGACGCTGACGCTGAGGGCTGTCTGTTCTTCGGATCCGATGACGGCCGTGGCCGAGGGCGTCTCGGTGCCGTCGGCGGCGGGCTTCATGAGGGTGTACTGGATCGTGCGTTGACCCGTTCCGGCGGCCGCGGCCCCGGTGGACTGCATCCGGAACATCGACAGGAGCAGTTGCGCCGTCTGCTGGGCATCGGCGTTCCGCAGCGAGAAGACCCGGATCTTGGCCTCGCGCGAGGAGCTGTTGTCGAGGCGACCGACGATTTGTTCAAGCAGGCCCATGTAATCCACTGGACCGGAGACCACGAGGGCGTTCATGCGGGGGTCCGGGGTGATGGAGATGGCTTCCTTGAGGGCGGCGGTCACGAGTTCCTGGCCGTCTTCGGTGCGGGTTACGAACTGCAGCACCGATTGTGCGTTCGGGCTGAGGTCGGACAATGGGGCGATCTTCGAATTGAGGGAGGTGTTCAGCACCTGGGTCAGGTTCTCGGCGCGCGCGTACTTCAGGGGGATGACGCGGATTTCGCTCACGCGGGCGGTCTGGTCGGTGTCGAGCTTGGCCACCACGTCGCGGATGCGCTTGAGGTCGGTGGCGCCGCACGAGACGACCAGCGCGTTCACGCGTTCATCGGCGCTGACGACGATGGGCAGGGGGCCGCCCTGGGTGCCTTCGCGGAAGAGTCCCTGGACGGTCTGGGCAACCTTGCGGGCGTCGGCCTTGGCCAGGGGAATCACTTCGACCTTGAGGCCGAGTTCGGCCTGCTGGGTGTCGAGCCGTTGAATGAGGCCATCGATCATGGACATGTCTTCGACCACCGCACCCACGATGAGGGCGTTCACCCAAGCATCGGCGACCACGGTGATGGGATCGACCGGTTCACCCCGCGCCTTGGGCGGCCGGTTGGCGAAGAGGCGCTGCAAGGTGGTTTGCAATCGGATGGCGGTGGCTTCCTTCAGAGGGAAGACGCGGAAATTGAGCTGGGCGAGGCGGTCTTCGGCATCGAGCTGGGGCACGATGCGGTCGAGCATGTCGATGGCCTCCTTGGAGCCGGTGGCGAGGATGGCGTTGAGGCGGGTGTCGGCGATCACGGCCACCGGCATGCTGCGCTCAGGAGCGTTGAGCGAGGCCGCATCGGCCGCCTTGCGGGCTTGCAGATACTGGGTGAGCACGCCGGCCAGGTTCGAGGCCCGCGCGTGGTCCAGTTTGTAGACCTTCAGATCGGTGGCGGCCACGAAGTCGATGGTATCGACCTTGGCGAGGATCTCCTTGATGAGCCCCAGATTGTCCGGACTGGCCGAGACCATGAGGGTGTTGCTGCGGGTGTCGACGGCGATGGCCATGGCATCCCGACTTGCCTGGCCGGGAATCTTCACATCGGAGCGGCCGGGGCGATACATGCCTTGTTGCACCAGGCTCTTGAGCATGGTGGACACGCGCTGCGCATCGGCGTGCTTGAGGACGAAGGTTTCCAGCACGCCCTCGGCGACCGTGGGTTCCACATCGATGCGGGTGAGCAGGTCCTTGATGAGGTCGAGGTTCTCCTTGTTGGACGAGACGATGAGCGAATTGTTGAGGCTGTCGGTCTGGATCTCCACCCGGTCGGTGGGGGAGGGGGTTTGTCCGGGCAGGGTGCGCGCCTGCATGCGCGCGGCGAAGACGCCCTCCAAGGTCGTCGCCACCTTGGCGGCGTCGTTGTGTTTGAGGGGCAGGACGGTCAGCGCGAGGGACGGGTTGTCGAGCTTGCGGTCGAGCTTCTTGAGGAGGGCATCGATGGTTTCATTGTCTTCGCGTCCGGCCGAGACCATGAGCGCGTTGACGCGGGCATCGGGCAGGATCACCGGCTTCTGGCGTTGGATCTCGGGCGAGGTGCTGGCTTGGTAGCGCTGGGTGAAGAGCTGGTTGAACGAAGCGGCCAGGATGCGGGCATCGGCATATTCCAGCGGCACGATGCGAACGCCACCCGTGAGGCTCGGAGCGGCGTCATCGAGTTTGCGGGCCAGTGATTCTACCAGTTCGTAGGCATCTTTGCCGCCACCGACGAGCAGGCTGTTCGAGCGCGGCTCGGGCAGCACGAGCACCTTCAGACTGTCGCCCTGACCTTTACCGAGGGATCCCTGACGGGTGACCCGCTGGTCCATCAGACGCTGCAGGGTGGCGGCCAGTTGGGCCGCATCGGCGTGGGCCAGAGGCAGGATGCGGATGTCGCGGAACTCCGGCGCCATCGGTTTGTCGAGCTGGGCGATCAGGTTGTCGATGATGGCGAAGGCCTTGTCGTTGCCCGAGACGATCATCGAATTGCTGCGGTCATCCAGGGTGATGGTCGGTCGGTCGCTCGGCTTCGCGTTGGCGTTGCGAGGGCCGGAATGAAGGTCGGTGATGATCTTTTGCACGGCCGTGGCGTCGGCGTGCTTCAGGGGATAGATGCGCACGGTGCTCAGGCCCGAGGCGTCGGGGATGTCCAACTGGGTGAGCAGTTCCTCGATGAGTGGCAGCGTGTCGGCGCGGGCGGCCACGATGAGGGCGCCGGCATTGTCATCGGCCTGGAGCGTGAGGGCCGTGCGGGTCTTGGCCTGTTCGGTGGAGACGGTCTTGCCCCCTTCGCGACGGGTCTGCAAACGACTGACGTAGTTGTTGAGGCCCTCGGTGCCGGCGACGGCCGGGCCCTCGGCGAACACCGATTGGAGCATGGGCAGCAGGCGCGTCGGGGTCGCGTACTTCACCCGGAAGACCTTCACTTCGGTGATGGCGGCGTCCCATTGCTTGTCGAGGTCCTTGATGAGCTTGCGGGCCAATTCGATGGAATCCTTGCGGCCGGAGAGCACCAGCGCATTGAGCCGCGCGTCCGGGGTCACGTTGAGCGGACTGGCCAGAGCTCGGCCCGATCCCGCCTCGGGTTTGCCGGGCCCATCCTGCCGGGTGCCGAGTTTGGCGCCCTGGGTGAAGATGGAGGTGAGGGTCTGCCCGGTGGTGCGGGCATCGGCATGGAGCAGGGCGACGACGGCGAAGTCGGCGGCTTCGGCCGAACCCACCTGGTCGAGCATCTCCACCACTTTGCCGAGGGCTTCGAGGTTCTTCGGCGTGGAGGTGATGAGCAGTCGGTTGCCGTCACTGGGGTCGGCCGTGATCTTGATGGGGCGCTGGAGATCCAGGGCGATGGGGCCGCCGGAGTCGCCGCGGATGTTGAGTTTGCGGACCTGTTCCTGCAGCTCGCGGGCTTCGGAACCCGCCTCACCGGCGGCACCGGGTCGGAGCAGGTTCTGCAAGGTGGTGGCCATGGCCGGCGCGGCACTTTGCTTGAGGGTGAAGACCCGGACTTCGGCTTCGGCATCCTCGCTGGGAGTGTCGAGGGTCTTGATCATCTTCTCCACCTGGGCGATCAGCGGTTCACGAGCCACCACCAGAAGCCCCTTGGAACGGCCGTAGGGCAATACCGTGAGCGGATCTCCCGGATGTTGGGCACTGAGTTGCTGCACGAGTTGCTGGACCAGCGGGCTGATCTTCGCGGGTGGGGTGTGGGTGAGCGTGATCAACCGGTGCGACAGGTCGGCCGCGGGATTGGCGGTATCGAGCTGTTTGACCAGCGTTTCGATGATGGAGAAATCCTTGGCCGACGCGCGGACCAGCAGACTTCGGGAACGGGGTTCGGGTACCACCGTGAAGCGGGGCGGGCGCTGGCTCTGCTGAGGCTGCTGCTGTTCAGGCTGGCCTCCGCGTCCGCCGCCGGGACGGAACACGTTGTTGAGGGTGCGGGCCATGACCACCGGGTCGGCTTGCGCGAGGGCCAAGATGCGCAGATCGCTCTCGCCCGAGGTGGCCTTCCAGGAGAGGTCGGTGACCATGCGGTTGATGCGGTCGAGTTCCGGAGCCGGGCCCGAGACGATCAGGGCGTTGGCGTTCCGGTCGAGGGCCACGGTCACCTCGGGGGTCTGTGCCGGATTGTTGGTCTTCGTACGATCCACCGCGGGCAGGCGGTCGACCAGCTTCAGCGATGCCCCGTACATCTGGGGATAGATGTTGGTCAGCATGCCGATCATCTGTTCGACGGGCACGTCGTCGACGGTGAGGAGCCGCACCTGAAGGCTGTTGTCCTGGGCCGAGGCGTCGAGGCGCTGGATGAGGTCTTGGATTTGCGGCATGTCCGATCGCTTGGCGATCACCGTCAGGGTGTTGGCTTCGCGGTCCACCTCCAGCACCGGCTGCTCGCCCCGCGGGCGCTCTTCATACACGGCGGCGACCTTCATGCGGATGTCGGCGGCGCGCCCGTTCTGCAGCCAGACGAATTGCACGTCGCGGTCTGAACGTTCGGGAGCCTTGTCCAGCGTCGGAAGCAATTGCTCGATGAGCTTGAAGTGGGTGGCCGATGCGGTGATCAGCAGGCTGTTGGAACGCGGATCGATGGCGATGGCCGGTTGGGAGCGGCCACCGAAGCCGCGACGTTCGAGTCGGGTGCTGACGTTGGCCAGCAACTGGGAGAGCACCGGTTGGATGTCGGTGGCATTGGCGCTGTTGAGCTTGTAGATGCGGACCTCCACCTCGCCGGTCGCACTTTCGGCATCGAGTTCCTTCACCAGCTTCATGACCTCCTGGACCGCTTCACCCGGCCCATTGAGTAGCAGGGCGTTGGCTCCGGTGACCGGGGTGATGCTGACTCGGCGCAGCTTCGCGTCGGTGCCCTTGCCGGCGATGGCCTTGCTCACGGAATCGGCCACGGTCTCGGCGACGGTCTTACGCAGGAGCACTGTCTGGAGCACCGAGGAGCCACCGGGGTCGGAGACATCGACGGAACGGATGACCGATTGGACCCGTTCGAAGAGCGCAGGAGGCGCATTGATCAGCAGGGAGCGTTCGTCGAGGGCCGGCGTGACCACCAGGCGCTGGGCGTTGTCGGTGAGGGCGATCTCGCGGGCGAAGAGTTGGCCGAGCAGGGTGATCACCGGGGCGGCGGTCACATGCTGCAGCGGCAAGGAGCGCACGCCGCTCACCAGGTTGGTGTCGGTGGTCAGGAGGCGGGACGCGATTTCTTGAACTGCTTTCCATTGACCCTCGTTGGCCGTCACCAAGATCCGCGACTGGGAGTCGTCGGGGACCAGGACGAGGTCGGTCGTCTTGCCCGAGGCCTTCAGGCGGTCCAGGACCAGCGGCCGCAGGCGGGCCACCGCCTCGGTGGCCGAGCCCCGGGTGATCGGCAGGATCTGCAAATCCCGGGCCTCCCGGGTGGTGGTGGCGTCGAGTTGGGTGACGATCTGCTCGGCGGCCTGCAGGTCCTTGGCCTCGCCGGAGACCACGAGGGTCCGGGCGGTATTGTCCACGCCGAGAGTCACGCGGGGCGTGATTCGGCCCGAGGATTCCACCGTGGCCAGCGTGTTCGACAGGGCGGCGGCGACTTGGGCAGGTTCGGCGTTGGTGAGGCGGAAGATCCGGGAATTGCCCGAGCGCTGGTTGGCGGTGTCGAGGTTGAGGACCAAGGCGGCGATCTGGTCGAGGTCGTTGGTGCGTCCGGTGACGATGAGGCGGTTGCCCTCGGTGTCGGCGCGGATCACCGCCTGTTCGGCGGGCGGCACGGGTTTGGACTTGAGCGACTCCTCATACAGCGATCGGAGCGTGCCGGCCATCTCGGTGGCCTTCCGTTCGGCGAGGTTCAGCACGCGGGTTTCCCGCGGGGAGGGGGTGGCGGTGGGGGATTGGATCACGCCCAGCAGGGATTCGATCTCGGCCAAGTGATTGGTCCGCGCGGTGACCAGAATCCGGCCATTGGGGGCATCGGGTGTGAAGACCGCGTCGGCGGGGTCGGCCGCATCCTGGGTCTTCCAGCGTTCGGTGTAGAGTTGGCGGAGCAGGGGCAGCACGCGGATCACCTCGTCGGGTTGGCCGACGGTGATCGGACGGGTTTCACGAGGGGCGAGGGTGGCGGTGCTCTTCTGGAGTTGCTCGAGGATGCTGTCGACGAGGGTGAGTTGGGCCTCACTACCGGCCAGGATGAGTTGGTTGCTGGTGGCGTCATCCAGGACGAGCAAATCGGACAAGGCCAAGTCTGGCTGGTTGCGGGACTGGTCGTTGTAGAGTTGGCGGACGCGGGCCGACATCTCGCCCACCTTGCCCTGGCGCAAGGTGACGACCTTCATGCGGCGATCCGGGCGGGCACCCAGGGAGGTGTCGAGCTGCTCGATGATGGTCGACACGGCCTGAAGCTCCTTGGGATCGCCGGTCACGATGAGGGTCCGGCTCTTGGCATCCACCGACACCGTGGCCCGCTTCTGAGCCCGGCCGAAGGCGTCGTAGCGCACCAGGGCGGTGGACAAGACTTCCGCGACCTTCTCCGGCTCGGCGGACTTGATCTTGAAGACCCGGGCGGTCGCGCTCTGCGATCCGACCTTGTCGAGTTTGCGCACGAGGTCCTCGATCACTGTCAGCTCGTTGGTCTCGCCGACAACGATCAGGCGGTTGCTGCCGGTGTCGGAGGTGATGGTGGTGTCGGGCGGGGTGGTACCAAAGCGGGTCTTGGCTTGATCGAGGTAGAGGGTCCGGACGGTCGTGGCCAATTCCGAAGCGGTGGCGGTCGCCAGATCGATGATGCGGACATCGCGGGAGTCGGCGCCGGGCTTGGCCGGGCTGGTTCCCAATTGTTGGAGGATGGATTCGATCTTTTGCAGGTGGTCGGGTCGGCCGGTCACGATGATGCGTCCGCTGCGGGGATCACCGAGGATCTGGGCATCGGCCGGGTCGGTGTCGGCGCGCTCCTTCCACTGGTCGGTGTAGAGTTGTTGCAGGAGCGGTTGCACCCGCTGCACATCGCTGGCCGAGCCCACCTCGAAGGTGCGGGTCTCGCGGCCGAGGTTGGTGCCGCTCGTGGCTTTCAGATTGGCGATGATCTCCGAAATGCGGTCGAGATGGGAAACGCGACCCGAGGCGATGATGCGGCCCGAGCGGGGTTCGGTGATCAGTTGGGTGTCGGCCGGGCCATCGGAGGGCCGGCTCGAGGCCTGATCTTTGTAGAGTTGCTGGACGATGGGCAGCAGGCGCTGGGCCTCGGCCGGCTTGCCGATGTCGAAGACCCGATTGGTGCGGGCCTCGGGCAATTCGGTGGCCAACGTGGTGACGATTTGTCGGACGGCGGTGGCCTGATCGGTGGTGCCGAACACCATCAGGCGGTCGCCGGTGGGGTCGGTGTAGAGCGTGGCGGGCTTGGTCGTACGGCCCTGGTTCTGCTCGGCGTAGATCTTGTTGACCATCGGCAGCAGGTCGGCGGCCCTGCTGCCCTGCGGCTCGATGGTGTGCAACTGGCGTTGGGATTGGTCGGGTCGGGCATCCAGCGCCGAGATGACGGTCTCCACCTGCGCCATGAGGGAATCGGGGGCCAACACGATCAGGCGACGGCCGTTGGGTTCGGGCGTGATGCTCACCAGGTTGGTCACGGACCTCCCCGCGTTCTGGGCCATGAACACCCGGGTGGCCACCTGCGCCAGTGTGTCGGGTTCACCGACCACTTCCACCATCTTGAGGTTCCGACTCTTGGAGGCACCCCCGGTGCCCCCCGTCCCCTCGGCTCCTTCATTGTCGAGGCGTTGGATGATGCCCTCGGCGTCCTTGAGATCCTGACGTGAGCCCGAGACCACGATGCTGTTGGATTCACGGTCGAGGGAGACCGAGGCCCGACGGATGGGTTGGTTGCGGGCATCGAATTTCACCATGGCGTTGGAGACGACACTCACCACCTGCGTGGCATCGGCGTTGTTCAGGCGAAACACCCGCGCGCCGCCGGCGGCTTCCGGGGTCTGATCGAGGCGTTCCACGACTTGCGAGATCAGGGTGATCTCCTCCCGGGGGGCCGAAATGATCACCCGGTTGGCCGCCGGGTCGGGCATGATGCGCCCCTTCGGGGTGTACTCGGCTCCCCGCTGGCTCTTGAGCAGGTCAGTGGCCAGGGTGGTGGCCAAGGTGGCCAGAGCCGCGGCATCGGCCTGCTTGAGCTCGATGACCTTCATCTCCCGAGGCTGCACGTCGGAAGGGACATCGAGTTCGCGGATGATCTTGGCGGCGGCCTCCACGGCTGCCGGTTCGCCGGTGATGATCAGGCTGTTGCTCCGGGTATCGAGCAGCACCTTCACCGCCTGGGCCTGCGAGCCGAGGCTCTTCTCCACGAGGCTCGAAATTTCGGAGGCGACGGCCGTCTTCAGCCGGATGATGCGGGTTTCTTCTTTGGCGCTCTTCTGGCCGGCGGGATCCAGCTGCCGGATGATGGCTTCGACGCGGGTGATTTCCCGCTCGGCACCGCTGACCATGATGCGGTTGTTCTTGGCATCGGTCATCAGGGTGGCGGGGCCGCCCGGGGGCTCGCTGGTGCCCTTGATCTGCTCTTGGTACAGCTGCTGCACCAGGGGGGTGAGCTCGGCCGCGGTGCGGTTGTGCAATTCGACATTGCGGAACTGGCGGCTGACGGCCGAGGTGGTGGTGGCATCCAATTGCTGGATGAGGGTGCGCACCCGCTGGATGTCCGAGTCGGTGGCCAGCACGATGATCTGCTTGCCCGAGGCGTCGGGAATGAGCTTGGGCTCGAGCTGGGGATTGCTGGGTTGCTCGCCCAGTTGGCTCATCATCTGGCCGGCCAAGGTGATGAGTTCGGCGGGGGACTTGCCGTTGACGGGGATCACGGCCATCTGCCGTTTCTGGCGCTCGGGGGCCACGTCGACCACGGCGAGGATCGCTTCAATTTCTTTCCTCTGCTCTTCGGTCGCCGTCACCAGCAACCGGTTGTTGGCGTTGTCGGGGACGACCGAAGGCTTGGGTTGATCCTCGAAGCGTCGGTCCGACATGCGCTCATTGATCAGACTGTTGAGGCTGGTGAAGGCGGTCTCGAGGCGGGCGTTGCGGAGCGCTAGGATGTGCAGCGAGCGTTGCAGCGGCTTGGACTTCTCGGCGCGCAGGTTGCGCACGATCTCCTCGATCCGCGTGAGGTGCTCCTCCGAGGCGGTGACGATCAGGCGGCTGGTGTTGGGCTCGGCCATGATCTTGGCATGGGCGGCTCCGCCGGCACTGCCGTCGGCCACCTCGCTGCGGTAGATCTGCTCGACCAGCGGGACGATGCGCTTGGCTTCGGCAACGCTGCCGAGGTCGATGAACCGGGTCTGCTGCGGCTTGGGATTGGTGGAACCGGTCTCCAGTTGGGAGATGATGTCGGTGGCGGTCTGGACGTCACCGGGCGAGCCGGTGACCACGATGCTCTGGCTTCCGGGTTCGACCGAGACGCTGGCGGTCGGGACCTTCTGACCGTTGGGCAGCGTCTTGGTGAGGGCCTCGGTGAGGATCTTGCCCACGTTCTTGACCTCCGAGGTGCGGGTGCGGAAGACGCGGGTGACCTGCACGACCTGGGCCTTGCCCGGGGTGCCGTTGACGGCGGTGCGGCCCGAGCCGTGCACCGGCTTGTCCAGCCGGTTGACCAGGGCCTCGATCTGATCGGCCATCCCGGCCAGCGGGGCGGCGACGATCAGTCGGTTGGTGTTCTTCTCGGCGATGACCCGGGCCTTGGTGGCTGCGGCGGAACCGGTCTCGTTGGGAGCCGCCACGCCGGGGATGGCCTGGCGGATCATGTTGGCCAGCTCCTCGGCCTTGATGACCTCGGGGGTGTAGATGCGCACGTCGCCGGCGCCGCTGCCGCCGTCCTCGAAGCGGGTGATGAGTTCGTCGGCCAGGGCCAACCGCTCGCGGGGGCCGAACAACACCAGGGTCCGGGATGCGTCGTCATACACGGCCGTCACGTAGTCGTTGGGGTCGGCCGGAAGCACGTCCAACTGCTTGCTGTTGGGATTGTACTGCGTGCGCTTCGGCGCGGTGGTGACGCCGAAGGTGCGGTTGACGAGGTCGGCCACCACGGCGCCGGAGGCATGCAGCAGCGTGTAGGTCTTCATCTGCCGCTGGGCCGCGGTCTCGTTGTCCACGGAGCCGATGAGGGCCTTGACCCGCTGGATGTTCACCAACCGGTCGGTGAGGATCAGCCCCCGCCCGCGGGAAAGCGGCGCGACCGATCCGGCCGAGGAGAGGAGGTTGGTGATCGACTCGGAGATCTCCTTGGCGTCGAGGTTCTTGAGGTCGAGCACCACCGTGACCACCTCGCCCGGGCGGACCCCGTCGGCCTTGTCTCCGCCGCGCAGGATGCGCAGGGGGGTCTGCGGCAATTCCTTGAAGGGGACCACGCGCAGGAAGTTGCCCTCCTCGACGACCATCTGCCCCTTCATCGACAGGATCACGTTCAGCGTGTCGAACGCTTCCGAGTAGTTGTAGGCGTTGGAGTCGTTGAAGGTGATGGTGCCCGGGATGTTCACCTCGCCGACCACCGGCTTGCCGGACATCTGGGCGAAGCGCTCGATCACGTCGGCATACGGGATGCCATCGAACTGGAATCGGATGTTCTTAGCCGGGGTCGTCGCCGGAGCGGTGACCGGGGCGTTGGTGGACGAGAGGGGCGGAGCGTTCTGGGCCGGTGCGGTCGGGGGCGCCGTGTTGACCCCCGGTTTGGGCGGGGGGGTGGCGGGTCCCGAATTGGTCGTCTGCGCCTGGGCAAACGGGTTGGGGACGCTCAGACCGAGACCCAGGCTGAGGGCGAGGGCCAGACGGATGGGCCGTTGGATGTTCATGCAGGAAAGGGGAAAGGGATTCAGAATTGGGCGAGTCCCGGAGGCAGTTGCTCCGGTTTGAGTTTGTGCCGTTGGGCGAAAGTGCCACCGCGTTCAATGGCCCAGTATTCGTTGCCAATGCGGAGGATGACCCGGCTGCCGGAGAGCACGTCTTCACGGCCCGGGGTGGGCATGGGGCGGTAGTCGACCTGGACGATGACGCCGCCGGCGATGGTGTCGCCCACCTTGTAGCGGACGGTCTTCTGCGCGGTCAGATCGCGGACGTGGATCTCCGACTCACCGGCCCACTCGGACAGGGAGACCAGACGATAGGTCTCCGGACCGGGGCTGCCGGGCGGGGCGGGGCGGGGCGGGGCGGGGCGGGGCGGGCGGCTGGCCCGCGGGCGGAGCCGGAGCGGGGCGTGGGATGTAGGGTCGCAGGAGGTCCCGGGCCACCATCGGATCGTAGGCCCGTCGTTCGGGGCTCTCGGCGTTGAGTCGGGACTCGAGATCGCCCCGCTCCACTTCCGGACAAGGAGTCGGTACCAGCGTCAGGTAGCGGAAACTCACCTTCACCCGTCCCGGGGCGTCGGAGGGGGAGAGTGTCAGACCATCGAGACGGTGCACGGGCGTGGCCCGATCGAGCAGGAAGATCAGGTTGATGACCTGATGCAAGGATCCGTCGCCGCGGACGGTCCAACCCGTTTCCAGCGCACCCCGGATCTTCCGGGTCCCGGTGGGGAGCCGGCTGAAATCGGCCTCCCGGAGTCCGCTGTTGATGAGGGTGCGGGTGAGCATTTCTCCGAAGCGGGCGCTGGCCTGGTCGATGTCGTCGGAGAAGGTGCGCGCGGCCACCGCCTTCACCTCGTCTTCGGCGGCGAAGTAGTCGCGACGTTCCTTGGCCAACCGGTCGAGTTTCTCACGGACACCGGCGATGCGACGGTCGATCTCGGTCAGCGGCTTGAGGAAGATGCTCCGGCCGACGACCACCAGCAGCGCCAGACCGACCAGGCCTCCGATGACGGAGAGGAGTTTCTTCTCGCGGTCGTTCATCGGGATCCTCCCTTCCGGGGGGTCTCGAGAGAGGCGTCGTCGGCCGGACGGGCCGGTGGCGTGAGCTTGGCGAGGTCGAACTTGAGTTTGGCCGGGACGGTCAGTTCGACGGTCGTGCGGAAGTTGTAGCCGTTGCGGTCGGCGCCCGGCGTGACCGCCAGCGGTTTGACATCGTAACCGGCGGCGCGAAGAAGGCGGTCGACCTTGCCGAGGATCTCGCCGTTGCGGGCCTGGACGCCCAGCCGGATCGCCCGGTTGGGCCCGAAGGCCACCGAGGTGAGATACACCTCTTCGCTCCGGGGCAGCACGGCACTCAGGTGCGCGTAATGGTCGAGCCAGTCGCGCTCTTCGGCCGACCAGGCCCTCAGCGTGGCGGCCTGCTGGATCATCTGCCGGTACACGGAGCGCTTCTTCTCGCCAGCGGCCAGTTCGGTCTGGAGGGCCGTCAGCGTCGCCTCGCGCCGGCTGATGAGGGTTTTGCGCACACCCAGCACCGCCACGAGCACGGCCATCGCCGCGGCCAATCCGGCGATCAGTCGGATCTTGCGCAAGTCGGGCGGCGGTGTCGGGCGCTTGGGATTGAGGAAGTCGAACTCCAGGCCGGCCGGATCGGTGGCTCCGAGGGCCAGACCGAGGGTCGAGAATCCGCTCGCGACGGCCTCGGCCTCGGCACGTTCCAATCCCAGAGGGCGCCCTAGGGCGATTTGCGGGACCGGAAATCCGAGGCGCGTTTCGAGCGTTCCCGAGAGGGCTTCTTCGCGACCGGTTCCGCCGAGGATGGCCGCCGCCTCGGGAGCGGATCTTCCCGAGGTGCCGCCGAAGGCGTGCAGGGTGCGGATGACTTCGATGGTGGCACTGCGGACCCACGCTTCGGGTTCGGTCTCGGTGACCAACGGCATCGGCACGCCACGGCTGAACACCAGGGATCGCCCCTCGAGGATCTCGATGCCCACTTCTTCGGCCTTCAGGGTGACCAGTGCGCGCGGTCCGTTCGGCAACGCCGAACCGGTTGCCGATGCCTGCAGGCAGGTGGCGTTGGCCTGCGAGATCCATCCCACGGCGGCCAGTGACAGACCCGCGGCCTCGGCCACGCGGCGGAGGAACTCCAGCGACTCCTGCCGCGTGATCGCCACCAGGACTTCGACGCGGTCGACCGAGTCGTTGGAGGTTCCGGCCGGGGTCGGTGCGGAGTCGGATTCCGAGACCGGTCGGGCCGGGAGTCTCCGCAGAATCTGGAAGTCGATGATCGCCTCATCGAGTCGGAAGGGCAGATCACGCGCCACCTGGAAGCGCACGAGCGAGGCGATCGTTCCGGTCAAGCCCGTGTCGGGCACCACCACGGTGCGGAGGATCACCTGGGAACGCCCGATTCCGAGAACCACCGGGCCCGGTTTGATCCGCGCCTTGGCCAGAGCCTTGGCCACGACCGATCCGACGACCGAGGCCTCGGAGCGGTCGGCGTTCTCGGGCCATTCGAGGGGAACAGCCCGGACCTGATCGACGCGGCTGGAGTGGCCCGATCGGGAGGCTTCGGCGATGCGCAGCGTGAGGCCATCGATTTCGATCGCCATCGCCGCGGGCAGCCCGCGCACGGTGGGACGGGCGCCGCCCGCACCGGGAATTCGGGAGCGGAGTCGCCCGGTCAGTTCTTTGAGGGAAATACCCATGGTTCGTTGGACTCAGGAAGCACTGCGAGACTGCCATATCCTTCAGCGAGTCGCCAACACCCGACGCTGGCGATC
>VFQT010000655.1_pt1 | contig 48434 bp, 48 predicted proteins | sample 3512381 | NCBI WGS metagenome assembly VFQT01 (sample SAMN10412376, study PRJNA504923) | tailings metagenome | isolation source: Relicate 2 Philex TSF3 active mining site | place: Philippines: Tuba, Benguet | collected 2017-08-29 | reverse complement strand
GTTCGTCCTGCAGGAACAGCCAGGTGGCTGTCAGCGGGTCGAAGTTCACCTCATTAGAGAGGTATTCCCGCACGAACTCGATCGGAGAGGGTGTGCCCCACACCGCGTTCTCCTCCAAGTACGCCTTGGCGATGTCCACGATCAGGCCCCGGTGCAGGTCGACGATGTTGGGCGGGATGGGGTCGGTCGTCCGGGTTGCTTCCCACCACCCAGGGCAGGTCAGCACCCGGTCCACGTCGTTCCACGACAGCTCCAGCCCTGCTGGTGCGCACTGGGCGACCTCGGCGATTCGGCGGTTCACCTCCCCCGCCCAACCGTGCCTGTACCCGAGCGGCTCCATCACCGGAACAACCAATCCTTCAAGCTTTCCTGCCATTTCAACCTCCTTAGTTGCGTATTATCTATCGCAATAGTACGCCTGCGTGTGACCTATCGCAACCTCAACTGAGGGAAATCACTAGTGTTGGTCCGTGGGCAGGAAAGTTGACTTAGAGTTTCTTGTGGGCGCCGCAGAAATCGCCCAAAGGCTGGAAGTCAAACGTCCCCACCTAATCCATGATTGGCGGCGACGCCACCCAGACTTCCCGAAGCCGGTGCTGGAACTGACAGGAATCCTTGTGTGGGATTGGCGGGAAGTTGAGAGATGGGCAATTGAGACTGGGCGAATGAGGAGATCAAGGTGAGATCAGAGAACTTTGATGTTCATGGACGGCGTAAGCACTCAAAAGCGTCTGAAGAGTACATACAGGTGACATTTCGATATGGAAAACAAAGTTTTGACTGGGATATTCCGATCGAGTACCGACGAACGGGTACCCATCTCTCTGAATCAAGCGAACAAGAGATTCTGGACTACGTGCTAGACGTTTACGAGAAGTGCTCGCCTCACCTTTGGAAGACCTTTGAGGAAGAGCAGAAAGTCTTCTGGGCCGACAAGTCAGGAGCTGCGGTCACTAAGGCATTCTTTGATGTTTTAGCCAAGGATTTCACCTGGAAATCTGTCGAGTCCGATCTGCCTCAGAATCCAAATTGGGCGCGACGCGTACAAGATCTGAAGGAGATGGGCTACACGATCGCAACTCGGACTTCCATGCGGGATTCAAAGTCAAAGAGGAATTGCACCCATCTCCTCCTCGTCCCTCTTCCTCGCGGAGGAATTACCGGCTATGAAACGTGGACACCCACAATCCGCAATCGAATAATTCAATTGCTTGAGTCGCGTGATGCTTATGAAGGTAAGCGGGTCAAAAAGGACGGATTACTCCCTGATCACAAATTCCCGGAGATTCGTTGGGACGAAAATGTCCGTCGACTAGATCTTTCAGATATCACTGACGAGCAAATTGTTCATGACTTTCAGCTTCTTACCAATCAGAGGAATTTGCAGAAGCGAGAGGTCTGTCGAACGTGCTATCAAACAGGCGAACGTGGTGCTCCGTTTGGAATTGCTTTCTACTACGAAGGTTCCAAACAATGGGATCTTTCAATTCCACGTCGTGGCGCAGCATCCGAATCGGGTTGCGTCGGATGTGGCTGGTACGACCTCGAAGCTTGGCGAAAGGCTCTTAACGAGAAAATGCGCCGGGACTAGAAGAGTGTTGGCTGCCGCGACGCAGCCTCCGGCGGAACCCATTCAACGAATTCTGGTGAAGTTCTCGCGTCAAGAGCGTTCAAGAATGGCGTAAGTGCCGTTCCGATTGCCTGCGCCATCAAGGGCGCAACCGCATTTCCAATTTGCCACATCGCCTTCTTCATTGGTCCACAGAAGATGAATGAATCCGGGAAGCTCTGAAGTCGGGCCATTTCGCGCGCTGAGATACATCGGTCCAAAGTTGGATGAATATGCGTTCCACCATGATTTTCTTTGATGGTCATGCTCGGTACTCCCTCATATTGACGCTTATACGCGTCCATAAAGGTTTCATAGAGAGATCCGCCCGGCGGGACCTTTGCGATCCGTTGTTCAAACGCCCTTGAGTGTCGCGTCCATTCGTGATTGATTTCAGGTATACGAGTCCACGGCGGAAGGTCACTAATCGCAGACTCGATAGGTCGATAGTTCTTGGGATCAAGCAGTGGTGCAGGAAACGGATTCGGGAGACCGCGTCGATTACCGATGAAGATCGCTCTGGCCCGAATTTGAGCAACTCCAAGAGACGCCGCTTCGAGAATGGCGATGGAAACGTCCGGATATCCAATTTCAGCAAACGCCTCGAGAATGGCATCCTTCACCTTTCCGCCCTTCATCGTAAGAATGCCGGGGACATTCTCCATGACGAAATAGTCAGGACGCAGTTCGTCAACGATCCGAACAAACTCGCGAAAGAGTCTGTTCCGTGGGTCATTAGGATCACGACGTCCCGCGACACTAAATCCTTGGCATGGCGGCCCACCGACAACCACCCGAACCTTCTTCTTCTTCAGCGCAGGTCCTGGTTGAAACGCGGAAATGTCTCCACGGTGAACTTGACAGTCCGGAAAGTTCAACTCGTGAGTGTCCGCTGCAATGTCCACTAGTTCAACAGCTGATACGACCTTGTAGCCGGCCATTTCAAACCCAAGGGACATTCCGCCAGCACCAGCAAAAAGGTCAACGACCGAGTGTGGCGTCGCGGATTTTGCGACCTTCAACGTATCGACGAACACTCGGTTTGGGTCAGGAGTGGCAAGCAACGCAGATGCGATTGCGTCGTATCTCGCCAATTTCGGAGTCTTGCCTTTGGTCTTATTCATGTTGCCCTTGTTGCCTTCTGTACGGAACTGATGCTAGCAGGTTCTGCGATAGATTGCTCGCACTAATCTGAAAGTCTCCTAGATTGGTTCACGAAACCCAAAAGTAGTTGCGGGGTGACTCACCTGCACCACGACATCTGGGATCCAAGATCCTTGCCGTCAATTTTTTGCTTCGCAGGGCAAGGAAAATCCCTCTGGTGATTCAAACCGGTTATCAGGAGGCTCGACCAGGGCATTGCACTTTCGACCAACTTTCGTTGTGCGGTCGAGGCGACCCAAAACGGTCCAAGGTTATGGATCATGATCGGTCCTGAAATGGACCCAGTGTTCTACCCCCTGAAAAGGAGACGAACACGAGTGGCCAAACTCGGATCCAGGACTGGCTTCAAAGACCTTCTCTCCAACCCAAGTTCTTAGGAGCGTCGGGACCAGTATCTAATCAGTTGAACCCAACTCATAGTATTTCCTCGATGACGGATGGTCGGCCACCACTCTTAACTGCACCCTGGCAGGCACAGCACATCAGTCGCCTGATCTCCGATGGTGATTACCTGAGTGCGGGATGGTGGAATGATTTTGAAGACGCGTACTTGACATATCCAGCTGACAACTTTGACTCGCTCTCAAAGCGACTGTTTGGATTTACATCCAGTTTCTCGGGCGCCATGTGGGAGCTCTTTCTTTGGAAGACCTTCAAGGACTTGGGTCTAGACGTCCAAGTCGAAGAACCATTACCCGGTGGAGACAAGAAGGCGGATTTCTCCATTGGATTCCCGGACGGAGCGAAAGTCTTGGTTGAGGCCACGACGCGTTCGATGGACATGGATCTGGTTAGTGCGCGCCGAATTGAACGAGAAATTGTGCGTGCCCTGCAGAAGTCGACCTATTGCTCGAGACATCTACTAGCCGGCTCTGTGGTTCACCATTCACCATCTCGACCCGACATTCGAAGGCTCTGTAATGACGTAAACGAATGGATGTGGCACCACGAGGCGCGAGGCGGTACGGGTGAGCCGACACTTCGAGTAGTTGATCCATCTGGGTGGGTTATTGATTTTCGAGGCCATAGGAGCAGTTCAGGAGCCTCTGGCTTTGCTTCCTTCATAAACTCATTCATGCAAGTTGACGATGCTGGGCTCATGCGGTCCGCGATAGAAACCAAGATGCGAAAGTTCCAGACGGATCCTGGTCTCCCAGTGGTGATAGCTGTTGCTGTAAACACTGATTGGTGGAAGTCAGACGAATTTGATCGATTTGCAGCCTTGTACGCACGCCCCGCCATCCGCATCAATCGGGAGACTGGCGAAGCGTCAAATGACTTCACTGACTACTGGAGGCTCCTGTCGGACAACGCATACTCATCAAACGTCTCCGGAATTCTCTTTTGTGACGGCGAGTATCCCGGCTTCAGTGGTACGCGCAAGTTGGACATGTGGCTAAACGAAACTGCCAGTCTTCAAATTGAGCCCGAACGGTTTCCAGCGGCAACAACATTCCATCGTGTTCGCGAGGACGGTATTGCGTCGCTTGATCCAGCCAGAACCGAAGGCTGGATAAGTAAGCCATTCCCGTGGTGATGGCCCGTAACCGAAAACGCCCAAACGCGTTACTGGCGAAATCCCTTGACACTTCCCCACCAAGGGCTGGGGACTTTCGCTCCGCCTCCTAAAGGCGCGGAGGCGGAACGGAACCCAGAGCGAAACTCGCCCAGGGAGCCGAATACGACCAGTTCTCAGTGTAGTTGGGACCCACTCAATCCAAACACTGCGAGCATGGTTTAGGGGACAGCTTTGGTCAACAACCGACAGATGACCGTTGTGTCTTCCACCTTCTCTGAAATCAAAGTGATTGATGTTGGACCTTCTTGTGTTTCAGAGAAATTGACTGAATGCGGCGTGACTTGAACCAGCATGCACTTTCCATCAATTGACAATCGGCCTTTTGCACGTACCAGCCCAGGCCGAGCGCATTCAATCTCGCGCAACAAGTCTCCCATCACCACAGGCATGTGTTGTTCAACAGTCTGCACGCACAGATTTACATGTTGATTCTCAATGAAATTCACTGACAAATGCGTTCCTCTCGGTGCACTTGGCGCCAGCACATGACTTGCTAGTTGTTCCATGCTTGACTGATTTACAGTTCGACCAGGTGCTCGCACTGCAGCTTCTTGAAGGGCGGTTTTCACATCAACTTCTGACAATGCATCACAGTTTGTGACAACGATGCAATCGGCAACAGAAAGATGCGTTTCAAGATTCCTATTTGTCCATGCTGCACGCGATGCCGACAGAAGCGTTTCTCCGTGAACGGCGACCACGGTTCGGTTAAGGCACAGCGACCCATTTGCATGCACAACATGAGCAAGAACTGTCGGGTCGGCAGAACCACTTGCCTCCAGGACGATGAGATCACACTCCCCTGCGTTCACAAGTTCATCTAGTGCTAAAGCGAGATCAGTTGTTGAAACACAACAGCCACACCCGTTAGTCAGTTCAACATGCACATCGTCGGCCATCTCAACAAAAGTTGGATCAAACGGGAGCGACCCCACATCGTTAACAAGGGCTCGAATTTTTAATCCGCCAGGATTCTGTAGAAGGTGAACAAGAAGAGATGATTTTCCCGCACCAAGAAACCCAGTGAGTAAAGTGACAGGAATTGAAGTTCTGCCTACGTTGGCTTCAAGCAAAGTCCCAGGTCGATGAGCATCAATCTGCGCCCGCAATGTTGACCAGACCTCACCAATATCCATTGACGTCATTGCTCAATCCTGTGTTGATTCACCAGCAAGAACAGTGTCGACTACTTCAATATCGCCCAAACTTCTGGGATCACATTCATACGGATCATCTGCAAGAACAGCAAAATCCGCAAGCTTTCCGGGTTCAATAGAACCAATCTCATGATCTCTAGAAAGTATGTGAGCCGCATCCACTGTGATTGCTCGCAACGCTCTGTCAAGCGAAATCCTCTCACCCGGAGCCAGCACAGTTTCACCATCATGTGCCAATCGTGTCACTGCAATTCCCGCAACCGACAAGGGCGAAAGCGGAGTCACCACAAGATTGAAATCTGAGTGAATTGCAAACTGTGCACCAGCTGCAACCAACGAACCGAGACGAGCAGTTGCCTCAGACCTATCGGGACCAAATCCGGCATCAGCATGCATTTGTGCCCGGTACTTCACAAAGTAGGCATTGACACTTGCCATTCCGCCAAGCGCCGCAAGACGTCGAGCCTGGGCAGGCGTGCTCAGGCAATAGTGCTCAATAACAAACCTATGATCGAATCGCGGTTGAGTCCGCTGCAAGCGCGACAAAACATCAAGTGTCATGTCCACTGTTGCATCACCGTTTGCGTGGGAATGAATCTGCACTCCTGCATTCCAGTAGGGCAACATGCGTTCATACACCTGTTCCCACGGTATTTCTCCCGTGAGACCCATTTCGCCGTCTAGATATCCCGGATAACCAAGCTTCAAAGTCATTGATGGATACGAACCATCGTTGATGAACTTCACACCATGAACGGACAACCTGTCATTTCCGGCGCGTGCGCGTGATTCACGAAACTCCAATGCATCCGCACCGAACTTCTTATTCAGTGTTGGTTCAAATGGCACCAACATCACACGCAATGGAATGTGATCTTCTTCAATTGCAGCCTGATGGTCTGCCCATTCGCGCTCGAAATCATCGAGCCCCCAACCCATATCTGCTGTTGTGGTGATACCTGCGTCGCGTGCGATCCCACTCATTCGGTTCAATGCAGCACGGCCAAACCCCGGACGATAAATCGACCGAGCCACAGGTCGCATTGCAACTGCGGTTGCACCAGTCTCGACAAACCATCCGTTTAATCGGCCGTCTGGGTACCTGCCGAGTCCGTGAAAATCAGATGTGTCATCGACCCCCGTAATCTCGAGCATTGGTGTGTTCGTGTACACAATGTGCGGCGCATACGCGCACACCCAAATAGGGACTGTGCCACTAATTGAGTCAAGGAGATCGCGGTCTAAGTGACCGCCCTGCGATGCGGGGTCGTAACCCCAAAACAAAATCGGTGCAGGACGACCATCTGCACCAATCTCTGGAGTTTTCGCAAGTGAGGCAATCCGACCCAGAACATCATCTCGTGTTGCCATCGGAGCGAGGGCACGTTGCCCACCCAAATCAATTGGCCCCACATAGTTGAGTCCAGCAAATGTTCCAGAAACGCGCAAGTGAGTATGTGGATCAACAAAACCCGGAAAGATCACGCGCTCCGCATATCGATCATCGATTGTGTGAGGAATTCTCTTCAGCCATGGCTGCATTGACTCGAGAGTGCCAACGGAGACAATTCGACCATCTGCGACAGCAACTGCAGATGCGGTGGGACGACCAAGATCCATGGTGTGAATACGTGCCGCTGTGAAGACACAAAGATGTTGTGGTCGATTCATGACGCTTCTTTCAACTCAACAGACCCAAGTGAATCAGCACTCACACTATGTGTTGTCATCCCCACACATTTCCACCAGTGCTGGCGGGCTCTCGCAAACGCGAAAACTGGCCGATATCTAGGTCAAGCCCTGTATACGAACACTTCAAATGCACAGGATCTCTGTCATGATCGTGCCCCGACTCAACAGCGTCAATCAATGTGGCCATGATTTGACCAATAATCGGACCGTTCTTGAATTGATTTCCTGAAGTTCCTACTGCCATATAGAACCCACTAATGCACGATCGATCAAAGATAGGTGTCCAGTCATCGGCCACGTCATACACGCTTGCCAGACCTTGCGGGCGCAACGGAATCTCCACTGAGGGAATTCGCCGCGCAGTTCTGTACGCAAGCGCTTCAAAAATCTCTGGGTCAGGGTTCACATCTGCATCATCTGGGTTGTCAATCCATTCAGCAGGGTCACATGGCGATTCCACTCCTCCAATGATGTAGGAACCACCAGGTTGTGGTCGACCATATGCACCCAAATCCATATCAGCAATGACGCATCCACCTGCACCTACAGAGAAATTCTCTGGTGCACGGCACGACGCAATTGTTTGACGCATCGGAGCTGTACGAATGCGCATATCACCGTCTGCTCCGACACGAGCATTCAACGCAGAACTCCATGGCCCAGCCGCATTCACAACAATGGGTGCAGTAATGAACTCGCCACTGGCAAGTGTCACCCCGTTTACTTTTCCATTTTCTACAGCTATATCAACCACAGAAGTTCGAAGTCTCACCTGCGCTCCGTGAGAACAGGCAGCATCCATAAGGTTCTGCGTTGCCAGCTGCGGATCATCAATAAATCCGGCGTCTGGCTGAAACAGTGCGCAAATCTCGCCGTAAGAATCAGCGAAAAAGTCCGGGTGGCTTGGAAGTTTTGCTGGAGCATATGAACCAACGTCTAACGCAGGAAAGCGTTGTGTAATGGCTTCAGCAGACAACACCTCTCCCGGGATTTTTGCATCACGAAAGTGATTCAGATACACACTGAAGTCCTCACCAGCAGGCGCAATGGCCAACATTCCCGTTTGATAGAAACGCGCGAGAGGACCTTCTGAAAATCCAAGATGATTTGCCCAATCGGCCCATTGATGCATTGCTTCCCACGATGCAACACATCCGGCAAGCGTTGAATAATGGAATCGAATGATGGAAGAACTAGCGGAAGTTGTTCCACCTCCAACTGCATCTCCTTTATCAAGCACAAGTACACGTCGCCCGCCACGTGATAACTCCAGTGCTACGGCAGCGCCCACGATTCCTGCGCCAATGACGACGACGTCAGCTTCGCTTTCACGGTCGTTACTCATCGAATCACTTCTTTCATGAGAACCCCCAGGCGATTCCGTTCGATGGAGTCCATCATCCGAGCCATCGCTTCGGGAGGCGCCTCAGACACAGCCTTCTGTTGCCAGATGTCATACCACTCTTTGGAATCCCAATGTCCAATCACGAAGTACTGGTTAGATCCGTCAACTGATGCAAACAACGTGATGTCATGACAACCGTCAAGCGCGGTAGAACGAGTCACCATTCCTGAATCGTGAAAAGCCGCGATGAAGTCGGCATTTCTGCCTTCCTTGGCTTGGAACCAGGCAATGCTGGTGTAGAGCTCGGTCATACAAATTCCCCCTGTCATTCCTTATCTCAGCATTCATTCTCACGTTTCGTCTTGTACAAATTCCCCTGCCGTCATTGGAGATTTCATACAACCGACCCATGTTCACTGAACTGCAGGTGTCTCAATAGCGAGTCGTTCTCTGGTGGAATAAGAGACATGATTGATCGTTCGCTAATCGCAGTGTCCGAAGTATTGGCCACAACCCCGGGCGTTATGTTTTGCGCAAAATCAGTTGACCTTATTTATGTGTTGGCAAATCATGCGTTTGCATCGAGAACAATGGCCGACAGCGCGGGCGAACTAATTGGTAAACGGGCTCACGACGTGTTCCCTATAGAACTTGCAGAGACCTATGAACAGCAGGACCGCCTCGTTCTCTCCACTGGTCGCATGCTGACCAACGAGCTTGAGGCCGTGACGGGAAGGAATGGGGAAATTGGTTGGTACCTCACCTCTAAGTCACGGTGGGTGGATGACCAAGGAAACCCCGCTGGTTTAGTCAGCATCAGCGTTGACATGAAAACCCCTTTCTCTGCTGCTGCGCCACATGCAGCATTAGCTCGCGCAGTTGAGGTTGCTCGTCAGTCATATCGTAATCAAACTGCAGTGAGTGACATGGCAATTGCCGCGGGCCTCACGACAGCGCAACTAGAGCGACTGGCTAGTCGCATCCTTGGACTCAGCCCCAAACAATTAGTGATGCGGTTCAAACTCGAGAATGCATTCCAATTACTCAGCACATCCGAAAAATCTCTATCGGAAATTGCAAACGAATGCGGTTACTACGACCAGAGCTCATTTACCCGACATTTTAAACGTGTGGTTGGTTGGTCGCCCGGGGGATGGCGCGCAATGATGCGACATCAAACGCACCTAAACACGTGATGAGCACTTCTTTCCGTCTCAGGCAGACAATGTGTTCCCGTAGATCTGCCACGCAAGTGCACTCTTGGCAAAAAGACTTAGCCACAAATACATCTTCTCGCCGTACACGTAATCTGCCCACTTACCCACCTTGCGGTATTGCAAGTACTGATTCAAGGCAAACAAGTTAAAGAAAATGAAGATGCTGATGAAGATTCCGTATACAAATCCGGGCATGTCATCACCAGGTCCAAGCAGATAAATCACCAAACCAATCCATGGGGTGATGCCCACAATGCAACCAAACCAGAATGGTGTCCACCACACCTTCTGACCTGGCCGATTCACTACTTCCATAATCCATCCGAACAGAATCATTGCCACGTTTGCACCGGCAATACCAATGAGACCAGCGATGTCACCAATTCCGAACACCAAGGCGATCGACAAAATCATCACAGTGGATGAGATGGAATATTCCACCCATCGGAACCTGTTCTGCTCGTGAGCAATTTCTGATTCATACTTTGCACGTCCAACAGTGGACACAATTCCATGGAACAGGGCCGACAACAACAAGAACACAGCTGCTGCCCATGCAATGGACACATCGAACATTCGATCGAGTCGGGCGATGTTTAAAGAGTTATTCGGCACATCGTTCCAAAAAAAGCTGGTGACTGGCAAAGCAAAGTCATTCGCCAAGAAGAGCACAGCAACTGCCTGCGCAAGGTGCAGCACACTGGCTACCACATTTAATGTGAACAACTTCTGAGTATTTGGTGCCATGTCATCTACGGTACACAGATTTGATTCGATACAGATCGTATTTGACAGTGCTTTGCTAGGGCCGGGGTAGGCGTACAGAAATCATTTCTTCACTCTGATAATTGCCGTCTGTACTCACATTTCCGTATTCATCACTGATGCTGCCAGTAAGACGTACGTAGTACAAGTATGGCCAGTCTGGGTCGTCGTAATTGTTGCGCAAGTTCAGGGACATGTCGGCTTGCCATGTTCTGTTGTTCTGCGAAATTGAAACAAGATTCGATAACTGTGATTGCAATACTCCGGGATTCTGTGGTCCATTCAAGGTGTCGTTGTACTGAATGACCGAAATGTCAGAGAGATCAAAATCGAAGACTTCTTCGTCAAAATAGAAGTTGAGCTTGGTGCCACCAATGACTTCAACAGTGAACAATGGTCCGTACATGTCATACAGAATGGGGATTCCGTTATAGAGAGCGTTCGTATTCCCCGCAATGTCGGTAAAGACTCCGGCAAGAACTTGAATATGCCCACCGTTGGCCTGATTATTGATTGTCCCCCACGTAAATGTGTAGTTCTGTTGTGAACCCGAAAATTGAGAGACGTAACACGCGTCGGGCATGCTACAAATCACTCGAACGTCTTGAATTGAAAAGTCGCCCGACACTTCTGACAACGTTGCAGTAATAGTCGTTGATGCAGTTGCACCAATGGCTTGGCGTGGTGAAATGAACTGAACAGTGGGACGTGTTCGATCAACTGTTATTGAGAGAGAACTTGATAATGACGATGCGGCTGATCCGATTGAGCTTTGTGCTGTAATCGAATGTTGTCCTTCCGAAATGCTTGAGATGGCGCATGCAAAATGTCCGGAGCTGTTAGCTGTACAGCCAGATCCTGTCTGCACAGAATTGACATAGATCTGAACACTTGCGAGTGCGGTTGTTTGCCCCTCAATATCGAGGCTGGACGCATTCGTAATTCCATCACTTGAGGAAACTCCAGTATCAGTTGCTGCGGATAGCCGTAGTTGAGTCGGCGTCATAGCAACGGGAGTGGGCGGAAGAGTTGTTGTCGGAGAACTCGGTGCGATTGTTGTAGCTGGGCTGGGAGAGGGTGTCTGCGCTGGTGCACTCGGAGCAACTGGTGCGTCGGCCGCCGGGGGTGCATATGAGCAACCCGACAGTTGCGTGGTTCGGGTAATGCTTCGTGTGGAAATTGTCTTGTTTCCACTGCGAACTCTGAGGGCTGACTTCGCTGGCAACTTAAGCGACGAACACACCGTTGCTTTCCCCGACTTATCGGTGCTCACAATTGCTATGCGCTTGTATGTCATCCGCTTGGTTTTTTTATTGATGGTTCCCAGCTCGACAACTACTTTTTTCTTTGTCCATTTCTTCCCGAGGGCTAGCTGCAGAAAGGTGCCACGAGTTTCGTTCTTGCTCACTTTTACCGATGTGGTGCGAACAGCTGCGTGTGTGGGTTGCGCTGGTGAAGTGACCACGGAGACCAACAGAACAATGACGCCGACAACGCCGAGCACAAGTCTTGGAACACTGACACATTGACGGATTTTGAAGAGCACTTACTTAGATTATTCATACATGAAACTCTTCGCAACACCCTGCTCCGAAGTGAGCGGTTTAGTCATCGAATTTTGCTCAAAACAGGCATCACTAGGCTGGAAACGTGGCGCGTCCTAGAGCGAGTAATCGAGATACGCGGTACGAACTACTTCAAGCGGCCATATTGGCCATCGAATCTGGTGGCGAGCAGTCCATTCGCACAAAGGCCATTGCCGAACAAGTTGGAGTCACTGAGCCATCACTTTTCCATTTTTTCGGTAACCGTGAAGGCCTCATCATTGCTGCACATGCTGAGCGCTACCGGGAAACACATCTCGAGTTCTTTGTCCCGTATCGAGAGGCTGTTCACGCATGTAGGTCGAAACAAGATTTCACTGATCTCTGCATAGCCACCATGGAACGTGTTTTTCAGGCAGAACGATCCCAAGCTCGCCTTATTCGAATTCAGGCTGTTGCGGGTGCATTTTCCCGACCCGAGCTTGCATCATCAATTCAGCAGACGCAACGAGAGGTTCTTGCAGTCTTCATTGACGCATTGAATTTTGCTCAATCAAGGAAGTGGATTTCACGCACACTTGACATCGAGGCATATGCCTATTGGTTTGTCGGCCATATCACCGGCCGAATATTTGCTGAACTCGATGGCAACCCAGACCTACTTGCCCGAATGAATCCATTCATGGAGCGCATTGCCTTGGAAGCACTGGGGATTTCACGCCTCGCAAAGTGACAGATGTAATTCCATTTGGGGAATACACACCGATGGCAATGCGGTTGCATCGAAGGCTGTTGGTTGTCAACAGTTTCCATTCCCCCCAGGAGAAACCCATGAAAAAGAAGATTGCAGCCATTGCGATCGCGTCCGTCTTTGCACTCTCGGCATGCGGATCCGATGATTCAAGCTCAGACACCACGGTGCCAGCATCTGACACCACCGAAATGACCACTGAACCAGGAACCATTGTTGAAGTCGCTCAAGGCAACGAAGACTTCTCCACCTTGGTTGCAGCAGTCACCGCAGCAGGACTTGCTGACGCATTGTCGGGCGAAGGTCCATTGACTGTCTTTGCTCCCACAAATGCAGCATTTGACGCCTTGCCAGAAGGTTTGTTGGAGAAGTTGCTTCTCCCAGAAAACAAAGAAGTTCTCACCAAGATCCTCACCTACCACGTGGTGTCTGGAAAAGTCATGGCTGCTGACGTAGCCGCAGGTGACGTCACCACACTCGAAGGTTCAACATTCGCAGTCACCACGGAAGGTGGCGTGAAGGTTGGCAGTGCAAATGTGACAGCAACCGACATCCCAGCATCAAATGGTGTCATTCACGTCATTGATGCAGTCATTGTTCCACCAACAGTGGATTTGGCATCGCTCTAAGACATCTGTAAAGAAAAGCCGGCTGGAGCAATCGCTTCGGCCGGCTTTTTCAATTTATGAAGCTAAGTATGGTCTTTCGCCAGTGGTGGTCACGCGCCATCCTTCGCGCCTTTCTGGGAAGTAATCCCAACACGCGTGATGCTGCACGACACGGTTGTCCCAGAAGGTGACACTGTTTGGCTCCCAACGAACACGACATTGAAACTCGACCGAGTATGCAATCTTGTCGAAGATTGATTTCAACAACATGTCGCTTTCCCAATCCTCCATGTCCCAAATGCGGTCGGTAAAACCACTATTGACATACAGTGCGTCTTTCCCCGTCAATGGATGAGTCCGAACGACTGGGTGAAGGTTTCGCGGAAATGCTTTTGGATCAACGCTCTTGTATTGATTGCGCCATGGGAGATCGCCAGAGTGCCGCGCCTTCAAAGAACGCAAAAAAGTTTTCATGGTGTCGGAGAATGATTCGTAGAGCGCCCCTTGATGCGAGAAGGCTGTGTCACCGCCTACCGATGGTGTGGTCTCAATGCGCAACATAGAAACTGCTGGTGGTCGCTCATCACAACTGACGTCTGAATGCCATCCTTCTCCGGGCACCATCTTTGAGTTTTCATCGCCGTAGATGTGCAATGCCTCTGGGTACTCACTCTTGGCGTATGCCGGGTGAACATGCAACTCTCCCATCCGAGAGCCAAATGCAATTTGTTCAGGGATTGACATGGGTTGGTCGCGAACGACAACAACACCTCGCTCAGCGATGAGTTGCAAGAGTTCTTCAACACCAGAGTCACTGAGATCCAACAAACTGAACCCTGATAACTCTGTCCCCACATGACGGGTGAGGTGCATCGTTTTTGTTGCAGTAACAGTGTTCATTGTTGCCCCCTAGCTGATGATGAAACCGTTTTGTTATGTGGCACTCTACAGTGCCACATAACTGTTGTAAAGTGCCAAAATGCCCCCTGCACCCAAGATTGAGGCTCCATTAGAGGAGATACTTGATGACCCGCGAGCCACAACGGAATATCGCATTCTTCGAGCAACGCGTCGACTTCTCGTTACGCACGGGTTAGAAGTGTCGATGGACGACATTGCGGCCGAGGCACAAGTAGGACGGCGAACGCTCTTTCGTTATTTCGATACACGTGATGAACTCATCGCAGCGGCGCTCTCATTGTCCCTATCAAGTTTCAACAAACAAGTCGAAGAGATTCGACATAGTGATGAAATTTTTACGCTCTGGATAAGAAACATGGTTTCTGTTCTCTATACATCGCAACTTCATGCAGGCAGAGCACTGTGGCAACTCGCCGCAACTGACGACAATAATCTCAGTGATCCCATCGCAAAAGTCAACAAAAAGCGTCGACAATCACGACGTTCTCTCACTCAGATGATGGCCAACGAAGCATGGACACGCGCCGGAGGTAAGGGATCTGCTCCACGCAGCATTGAACTCGTTGTCTCTCTCGGAGTGTCCTCATTTGCAGTGCATTCGCTACATACGGATTACACAGCGAGCAGTGTCGAAAGCATTGACGCCATTGCATTCATGATTGAGTCATGCATCACTAGCGAATTGAACAACTAACAAAAAACTTAAGTGGTTACAGACCAAACAGAAGTTTGTCAATTGCGTCCAACATCACTGTGTCCCAATCATTCGGGTCAAGGGTTGAACCTTCTAACTCAACCAAGAGACCGCCCATCAGTGCCCCGTTGTACCACGCAACTACTGCTTGAAGGTTGATGTCAGAGCGAATCAAGCCTTTTGTTTGCAGCGGCTGTAATGCACTCGCAACTTCAACAACCATTGACTCGTGGGCATCAACAATCTTCTTAGCCAATTCTGGTCGTGCATAGGCTGCACCTAGAGCGTTCAGACGTTGCAGACGATGTTCGATTCGTCTTTTGTCACTTCGCATAGCGAGGGCTTGTCGTACACCAAGTCGCAACTCTTCAACTGTGGTGCTACTACGACACGCATTGACGAATTCATCTACACCGGTCTGAATTGACTGCGCAAATCGCTCTGCTTGCGCCTCGACCATGAGACCCTCTCGACTTCCAAAATGATGGTAGAGCGATGGGGCTGTGACGTTAACTTCTGCCAACAAATCATCAATGCGCACCCCTGCTTCACCTTTTTCATTAATGGTGCGAACAGCGGCATTCAATATCCGTTGTTTAGTTGACTCTTTCGCCACGATGCCAATGTACAACCTTCTTATCGCTCCACGAGATTGGAAAATCACCGTCCAGGACATCCAGAGAAAACTCTCGCGGGTACCCTTCTCGTGTGAACAAAAAAATTGTTGAGTTCATTGGTGTCTACGATGCAGATTCCACTGTCATTGGTGAGATTTCATACTGGATTCAAGCCCGCCTGGGTCGCACTCACTGCGCCTTATGCGATATCACTCACGGCCTTTTCACCAAGAAGCGCACATGGCAGGAGTGCCAACAACAATTACCTATTCCATTTATGACATTTCATCGAAACGACGCTCCGCCCGAAATACTTGACGCTGTCGTGGGAAACTTTCCCGCAGTTGTAGCTAGGACTCTTGATGGACTAACCGTTGTCCTATCACCGAGCCAATTGGAATCCTTCAACGGTGACCCTGTTCAATTTGCAGAACATCTACAACAACTATTGCTGGTCGATTAGAAGAGATTCCGCACAGCCCACAAGTCTGGAAAAACTGGGTGAAACAAAGTAGAGGCCAGGTATCCCACTCCACTAGAGCCACCTGTTCCCTTTTTGTTACCAATGGTGCGCTCCACCATCTTGACGTGACGATAACGCCATTCCTGAACTCCCTCATCTAGATCGACTAACCGCTCTAACAACAGTGCAGCTTCGGCATCTGTGCGATACACCTGCGCCAAGACGTGCTGGACTGATTCATCTGCACCGTTGTTTCGAGAAGTTGTGTCATCAATCCGACTTTGAGGAATGGCATGCGATCTGCCTGCCAACAACACAAGAGTGCTACCCCACAACGAGCGCCGTGCTTCGGCAGCAGCTACGCGTAATTTCTGCTCTTCGTTAAGAAACTCGGTGGGAATGTCACCTCGCCGACCAAGCACTGCTTCAAACTCTCGAAACTGAGCTGATTGAAATCCGCTCGATGATGCGAGTCGTGAACGAAAAGAATTGAACTGAAGTGGAGTCATAGTCTCCAAAATGTCGACTTGTGACACCAAGGTCTTCAATATTGTGCGAACACGTCCGACCAGCGCGAGAGAACGATGAAGATCTAAAGACTCCATGGCCGTCTGAGTTGCAACTAATTCGTGAAGTATCTGCTTGAACCACAGCTCATAGGTTTGATGAATAACAATAAAAAGTAATTCGTCATGTTCGGGCCCGTCCGATAACGGTTGCTGCAGAGAAAGCAGTTCAGGAACTTTTAGATACGTACCGTATGTGAGTTCAGAATGAGACATTTACTTAACAACTTGAACAGTTAATCGACGTACCGATTTGGTTGATGGAGTTGATTTATATGTAATGGTTACTACGGCAGTACGAGCTTTTGTGAATCGATAACGCCTTGACGAAAATGTCATTCCATGCTTTTTGTTGATGGAGATTTTGGGTGCTCCGAATTTAAGCGTCTGATGGATGCCCGCCGCTTTCAGCAAAGTGGTTGCGGTCACTTTTGAGTTCCGCTTCACCCGTAGAACACGTTGAACCGTCATCGTCGGAATAGAAAAACCTATTCCGCTAGATGACACTAAAAGACCATCCGACTGCGGAAGATATTCCGTGAATGGTGTGGTTGAACCGTTACTCACTGTTCGGCGAACAGGCAATGTGGAGGCATTTGCCTGATCCGGCCGTAGTCCAAATGAATTATTGAGATACGCACTCGGCAGGAACATTCGAAAATACGCCAGGTTCAGTTCATTAGATCCATTGACTGGCGTCTTGTAATGAGGACCAGCAATCTTTAATTGGGCGGCACCTGTGTAACGATCCATTGACGTCAGCCCGAAGACTGAGGCATCTGTGTCAACCCATCCACCGCGACTCGACTCGTCAAAAATGTTGATGAGGCATTCGTTAGTGGGATCTCGCTGTTTACAGGTCTCATCAGCTGCATCGGGCGGCACAACCGAACTGCGCATAGCGGGCAACAGAAGCATTGAGAGACGATTGGTGACTTTCTGTGTTCCCACGTCACCGATGACGCATTGTTCAATCTTGACACCCCAGCCAACGCAAAACCCAGATGATGCGTGATGAGTTTCAGCCGACTTTGCACGAATTGTCGCAACATCACGAACGCCTGGCGCGGCGGGAGAAAATGATTGGAGTGAACCATTGACAATGACTGCATTGATGGCAGATGTTGGATGATCACCTAATTGTCGCCGAAAACCAATCACAACATCATCAAGAAATGCACTGGCTCGTGGCCTTGTCGGTGAAAGAACCAAATATGGATATTCGCATTGGTTAATAAATGTGTCTACAAAGCGACATGGTCCGCTATACAAACCGCCGCCAATGAAGAAACTCGCCGCGCTTGGTGATTGCACCGGAGTTAATGCGACGCCGTCAACAGTGACTGATTCAATACACCCTTTTGTTGTGTCCGGGGTGCAAAAGCCGAGTCCAATGTTGCTGGACAACGTTGTATTCGAAACAAACACACCAACGGTGTTCGCAGAGACAGAACTATTGGGTTGCACTATTGCGAAAGCCGCCACAGCAACAATGAGAACAGCACTTGCCGATAATTTGCGCTTCATAAAACCACTGTAACGAGAAATGGCGAACGCAGATTTTGCATTCACTGCATCACTCACGTTCTCGTCTATGAGTTGCGTAAAGAAAGTTCTCAGCCGTGGCCAGGAATCAGTTTCCACGGGCCACCATCGGCGCGTGGCTCTTTTGGCAACCCAAGAACTTGTTCACCAACAATGCCACGCTGAACCTGGCTTGTTCCTGCGTAAATGGTTCCAGCACGCGCATTCAAGAACACACCTACCCAATTAGCCGAATCATTTGGTGATCCGGGTGAGTCAGTAGTGAAGGCTGTATGTGGTGTTTGACCAACCGGAACAAGCGCGTCGGCACCAAGAATGTCCACAGCAAGTTCAGTGACTTCCTTGTGATACTCAGACCACCATAACTTTCCGATTGACGCATCTGCACCTGGTTGACTTCCGTTCATAAATGCAGTCAATACTCGATATCCAAGGAAGCGCATGATCTCTACCTTGGTATGAGCCTTTGCCAATCGCTGACGGATGTATGGATCGGTAGTGAGTCCTTTTTGCTGCGCCAGTTGCGTCAACTTGTCAAGTTCGCCACGGAACGAAATGCTGTTCACTGCTGCACCTGCTCCGCGCTCGTTACCCAACAAAGTCATTGCGACCATCCAGCCGCCGTTAACTTCACCAACAACGTTCTCCTTGGGACAACGTGCATCAGTAAAGAACACTTCGTTGAATTCTGAGTCACCCGACATCATTTTGATGGGTCGAACTTCAACTCCTGGTTGACGCATGTCAACCAACAAGAACGTGATGCCGCGATGCTTTACTTCGTCTGGAGCAGTACGTGCCAGAACAAAAATGTGATTCGCTAAGTGTCCTGCTGATGTCCAAATCTTTTGACCGTTAATGATCCACTCATCACCATCGAGCACTGCACGACAACCCAAGTTGCCAAGGTCTGAGCCAGCTGCAGGCTCTGAGTACCCCTGACACCAACGGTCTTCGCCTGACAGAACACGAGGCAGGAAATGCTTCTTCTGCTCTTCTGTACCAACAGCAATGATGGTGTTGCCCAACATGCCGATGCCGAAACCGTCATTCGGTCCACCGCTAGGAACACCGGCCTTTGCAAACTCTTCAGCAAGAACTAATTGTTCGATGTGGCCAAGCCCAGCACCGCCATATGCCTTCGGCCATGTCACTGCGAGGAAATCATTGTCGCGCAACTTGTTTCGCCACTCTTCGGTGAACGCCGCGGCATCGGCATGGTTCATTGCGCCAATGCCCTTCCAATCTTTTGGCAAATTCGCATCAAGAAATGAACGAACTTTCGCGCGGTAGCTATCGGCCTCTGGTGGGTAAACAAAATCCATGGCGTCACCCTATGTGATGACCCGTAGGCCACATCCAACCGAGTGCTCAGCAGTGGGAAATCTGAATGCCCTGTCTAGGATGAAAAGGTGACCAAACTACTCAACTTTCCATCTGAGGTGAACGACACGTCGGCGCGCATTGTTGCAACTGGTGCCGTCGCAATGTCCCTTGGATATGCAGTCACTGGCTGGGCATGGCTTCTCATCCCTCTTACATATGGATTTATTGCTCGAGTCGCATCGGGTCCTCGCTTTAGCCCTCTTGGACGCCTCGCAACCCAAGTCATTACTCCCCGACTCGCAGGCCCTCACCGCATTGTTCCCGGACCACCCAAGCGTTTCGCTCAGGGAATTGGCGCCCTGTTCAGTGTTGCTGCATCTGTCTTGTTTCTATTGGATCTTGGTACCGCATCACGATGGGTGGCAGCCGCTTTGGCCGGCCCAGCATTTCTTGAAGCGGCATTTGCATTCTGTGTTGGTTGCAAAATGTTTGCCGGCCTTATGAAGATTGGGGTTATTCCCGAAAGTGTGTGCGTGGAATGTAGTGATATCTCTGCTCGCCTTCGCTCACAGGGAGTACAACTGTAAGCGACATCTACTCATGGCTGTTTGGCACATGCCGAGTACCGTGAACTCGTGAACGATTTTCATGGATTGTCCTCACATGACGTTCAGTTACGACAACAGTCTGGGCTCATCAACAACGTTCATCTCTGTACATCACGTTCGCTTAGAGAAATATTCATTGCGAATGTCTTTACTCGTTTCAATCTCATCTTGGGGCTGCTACTTGTGGTTGTGCTGGTTGCTGGTTCACCAGCCGATGGTCTTTTCGGAATAGTCCTTATTGCGAACTCCACAATTGGAGTACTTCAAGAATGGCTGGCAAAGCGCAAACTAGATGCGCTGACAATTATCCACGCACCGCATACAACGGTTCTTCGTAATGGAGTTGAAGAAAACATTCCTACATCAGAGATAGTTCTTGATGATTATGTGCTCTTGCGTGCAGGAGACGAAGTACCAGTTGACGGTGTAGTACTACGCAGCAACGAATTAGAAATCAACGAAGCAAACCTCACAGGAGAAATAGATTCAGTTCATAAGTCGACTAACGACACAGTTCTCTCTGGCACCATTGCCACCGCTGGACATGGACTGATTCAAGCAACCTCTATCGGACCCGATGCCTACGCCCATCGATTAGCTACAGAAGCACGAGTTTTTTCGCGAGCACCGTCGGAGGTTCAAGAAAGTATCAACACACTGTTGAAGTGGGTCACCTGGGTTCTTATTGGTGCCATTCCCCTTCAGTTGTGGTCATACCTGCGCCGAGACGTAACGGATACTTGGCAAGACCACGCAATACGCAGTGTTTCTGGGTTAGTTGGTCTAGTACCTGAGGGCCTAGTCCTTCTCGCAACGTTGGCCTTTCTCAGTGCTGCGGTCAGTGTGGCTCGCCACAACGTCCTGGTCCAAGAACTTCCCTCTGTTGAAATACTCGCCCGCGTCAATGTTGTCTGTTTGGACAAGACGGGGACTCTGACTTCGGGAGAGATTGTTCTGGAAAGATACGAAATACTTCAACCTGACCTTCATGTCACCGCACCCATTGCACTTTCAGAATTGGTCAACGACTCTGCACCAAACAACACACAACTTGCCATCGCGCGAGAATTCAAAAAGCGATCAGATTGGAAACATGAAGAACACATTCCATTTGATTCATCACGCAAATGGAAAGCGGTTCGTTTCACAAACAATGGTTCGTGGTATTTGGGCGCACCAGAAGTACTGCTTCCCGATTCACATTCATTACGCGCAACAGTCAATGAATTAGCCCAGACCGGAAGGAGAGTCATGTTGTTGAGTACATCAGCGACAGACAATCTCGGCTCTACCCTTCCTCATGACCTAACACCCGCGATGCTTCTCGTCCTAAAAGAAGAGGTTCGCGGAGATGCCGCTGAGACGTTGGAATACTTTGCTCAACAAGGTGTACGAATCATGGTGCTGTCGGGAGACAATCCACACACTGTTGCCGCTATCGCGCACTCCCTGGGACTCCAGGTAGGCACGCCAGTAGATGCTCGAACAATCGGGGAATCCGTAGAAGAACTACGCGACATCGCCGCACATGCAACAGTTCTTGGACGTGTTTCTCCACAACAGAAGCGCAATCTTGTGCACGCACTGCAAGATTCAGGTGATGTTGTTGCAATGACAGGCGATGGAGTCAACGACGCACTTGCTCTCAAACGAGCAGATATCGGAATAGCTATGAGTAATGCCGCACCTGCAACAAAAGCAGTTGCTCAACTCATACTTCTTGACGGAAAGTTCTCCCACCTTCCACACGTTTTGCTGGAAGGACGCCGTGTCATCGCCAATATTGAACGTGTATCACATCTGTTCGTAGCAAAAAATGCCATGAGCGCAATGACGATCGTGTTGGCTGCCGTATTCGGCACTTCATTCCCCATTCTCCCCCGACAGATGACACTTCTTTCTTCAGTCACTATCGGAATTCCTGCGTTCTTTCTTGCACTTGGGCCGAATGCCCGCTTGTACACGCCAGGGTTCTTGAGACGAATCATTCGATTTGCGATTCCAATCGGATTAGCAACGGGAATCAGTGTCATTGTTGCCGAAGCATTCAGTAACGACTCAAGCGGTACCGCTGCCACTCTGACTGGACTTCTCTGTTTCTTTGGACTGCTGATATCACTCTCTCGCCCATCGACAATCAACAAGAGCGCAGTCATCGTTGTGATGATGTTGGTCGCTGCACTCGCAATGACCTACAGGAATCTCCAAGATTTCTTTGGGTTCACTATGTCGGCTCACGCCATCACAGTGGCCGTGATAACAAGTGCGCCGCTTATGTTCTTAATGGCTCTTCGCACCGTCAAAAATTCTCAAGAAATTCCCTGAATTGAATTTCTCCACTGAAGACGCTGGCAAGTCCTGCATGCACGACTCGAAACGTGCAATTGGGTCTCGTCCGCCTTCGGTATGCGGATAATCGCTTGAGAACAGGTACAAATCGTCATTTGAGTGATGAATAAGGCGTGAAACATCCTCAAACACGAACGGCGTAAATGCCATTTGTTCGCGTATTTGTTCTGATGGCACTCGGCTAAAACCTTTGAGGCGGTCATCAACACGCGAATACGCCTTGTGAATCTGATCAAGACGTACGAGCATTTCTGGCACCCATCCAGCACCAAGTTCAACTGAGGCAAGTTTCAAGTTTGGAAACTCTTCAAGCACTCCGTCTAACACGAACATACTGACAAATGTTTCAATTCCTTGATGCAGCACTGCCGCATCACGTGCGCGAACATTTTCACCGCCTCCCATCCAATCGCGTGTCACTCCGCGACCTGTATTGCTCCATCCGGGAGGTAACTGCAATGGATTGCCGCCCACATGGAAAACAACGGGCACTCGCGCTTCTTGCAGCAGCGCCCAGATGGGGTTGTAGTCAACATGCGTTGGTGATCGATCACCTGCAAGTCGGTGTGGAATCCAGATAGCACTGAGACCACTGTCCAACGCAAACTGCACTTCCTGTAGAGCGAGATCTGGGTTTTCCAATGGAACCGCTGCGACTCCCATCAGTCGATCATCAACAGAACAGAAATCAATCATGTGTCTGTTGTGCGCACGCGCGGCACCGTACCGAAGATTGTCAGGAATTGTGGTGTTTGGCGAAAACGGCATGTGCAGGCTGTGTGTGGCAAACACCAACTGCTTAACGAAACCGAGCATGTCATTAGCAATGACACGATCATGTTTGTCGAATGAACCAAGAGCTTGAATCTCTTTGACTTCTGTAATCATTCGATCACCAAGTGCAATGAGGGACTGCTTGTGAGCATCACTATGTTGCGCACCATTAGCCATGATGACTTCAACTTCCTCGTCGGTGACAATGGAACGCCCGTAACTCACTAATGGAAGTTGGTCACGAATCTCAGGGTCAGCAAACTTCCTCAAGAAATCTGGCAGCTCCATAATGTGGGTGTCTGCGTCATACAAAATGCGGTCGCCGGCGTAGGTCATTGTTTTCCCCCTCAATGATTAGGTGGAACCGTATCAGCCCTGTCAAGTGAAATGAATTGGCTACTTTCCCGTAGGAATCAGTTCATGTACATGAGGCACAATGAAGTCATGAGAATTCTGGTGACGAATGATGACGGCATTGATTCCGTAGGGCTTCATGTTCTCGCCCGAGCGATGCGGCCGTTTGGCGATGTTGTTATCGCTGCCCCAGATCAGGAATATTCCGGAGCTGGTGCCGCAATCGGTGCACTGCACATCATCCAACCCGAAGTTCACAAGCGACACATAGAAGGTATTGACGAATCGTGGGCGGTTAGCGGACCACCTGCACTGTGTGTCTTCTTTGCTCGACTCGGTCTGTACGGCGGACCTTTCGATCTAGTTGTGTCGGGCATTAACCCTGGAGCAAATGTGGGGCGTTCGGTGTACCACTCCGGAACCGTTGGTGCGGCAATCACCGCGCGAAACGGTGGCGTGTCTGGGATTGCAATCAGTCAGGCAGTGACTGGTTTTGGAATTGAAGGACAGGGCTGGGATGACGCGGTGCGGGGACAAAAGTGGCACTCTGCTGCAGAAGTTGCTGCGCGAGTTGTTGAGGGATACATCGCCAACACACCGGAAGAACCTGTCGTCATCAATGTCAACGTTCCCAACTTGGAAGTGGCTGACATGAAAGGTTGGCGGCGCACATCAGTAGGAATGATCGTTCCCCGAGCAATGGTGAACGCCACTCTTGAACAAAAAGAGGGCTATAACGATTCGTTCTATGTTCGTATGGAATATGGCGAGACCAACAAAATGGCCGACCACACAGACGGCGGCGCGGTTGAGAACGGTGAAATCTCCATCACATATTTGGGACGCCTTGACGATGTTGCACATCACGGCACCGACGAAATCCACAATGCGTTGTCTGATTTAACAGATTCTCGAACAACCTCTACTCACTAACCGCAAACGCCACTCTCGCTAAGGTCGCATCATGACTGATTGGTTAGACCTCACTCGTCGCGCATCGTTTGCATCACATCGGCTTATCGGTTGGATTTTCTGGGATCCCACTGCCAAAAAAAATCTGGAAGCTCTTGGTGTTCCGGGCGGAATTGGCCATTACATCGTGAACCGTGGAGCACCATTATGTGCAGCCGGGCCTGAGGCATTATTCGCAGCTTTCTACACCATTCATCGCGATTTGGTGCATGGTGCGTGGAACCACACCGCACAACACACCACAGACTGGCATGCAGTGTCACAAGCTCGTGACGCAGCTGTTCTTGTTGGTCTTGAACGACTTGCTCCAGAAATTATTGAACCATTGGGGAATCTTGCGGAACCACTATGGGAAGTTGTTGATGCACTTCCTGCATCTGGACGGGTGCTTTTTGCTGCACATAAATCGTGGCCACGGCCCGAGCATCCAGCATTAAGTGCTTGGAATGCGTTGAACACGATTCGAGAATGGCGTGGCGATACTCATTTTGGAATCTTGGTTGCTGAAGACATCGGAGTTGTAGAAGCAGGTCTGCTGCACGATGCATGGATGGGTTATCCAAAAGAATGGATTCCCCGAAGCCGTGGAGCTTCCGACGAATCAATTACAGAAGCACTGCAGACGCTTGAAGCACGAGGCCTTGTCTCCAATGGCGTTGTCAATGATGCTGGAGTCGCATATCGACAACACCTTGAAGACAGAACTGACGAACTCAATGTTCAAGCATGGCAACTCTTAACGGAATCACGGACCAAAGAGTTTCTCTCCATTGTTGATCCAGTGAGCGATCGATTCATCAATGAAATTGATGCAACTGCTGGAGAGAACTGGATGCCCGCTGCAAGGCCAAGACGTCGCTAGCGATTCACACCTTGTGTGGTAGACCAATTCGCACCGAGACTCCTGGCGAGAACATGACATGCGGTTCATCTGTGGGTTGTGACAACCCTGCTGCCTGAACAAGTCCGTCATTCAGTGAAAGTAGTTCGGCACGATGCAGGGGCCATCGTTCATGATCAACTGGCGCGTATCGAACGTTGCCACGCAGACCGTTTGAATACAAACCCCATCGAGCCGACAAAAAGATTGATAGATCGTCCGGTTCCGCAATTGCGTCACCCACGCGAACACTGATATTGGTGCTTGCGCGTGATGGCCATCGACGATGAACGCGCGTGGTCAAAACATTGCCAACCAACTCATGACGCGCGCTACCCCAGCAATACGGCAAGAAGTAGGTTGTGCGGGCAACAACTGCGGGTAGTAGCCGATTGACATCTAAAGAGAAAAACCAGACACCTGGCACTCCATGACATCGCACGTATGTACGCACGTTTACTTCAGGAAATGACCCAAGATACGGAATGGCTGGAGTTCTCGGAAGGCCGATATTGCGCATAGAGAATGGGATGAGGCCCACCCATGCTGAACCGTCAAAACAGTCAACTTCTACGCCTGACGGCAATAGTTTTTGAACCTCATCTTTTGGATATCGCCAGTGAATGTAGGCCAGGTCGCGCCATTGCTGCACCATGATTGCTCTGCGGACTGGGTCTGGGCAGTCTTGCTTCACACGTCACACACTATGAGCAGGATTTTTCTCCGCAACGCAATGTGACACAGATACCGTCTAGACAAATGCGTCGCTTCCTCCCCTCAGTTGTTGCGTTGGTCATTGTTGCCACTTTCAGTGTTCTTCAACGAGATGTACTCGGGGACATCGTTAACCGACTCACACATATTCACCCGGCAGGCTTGCCCATTCTTTTTGGGGCTGCTGTGGTCATGGTTGTTGCACGCGCTGCATTTCTTGCCTCAACATCGCCAGGATTATCCATCACAAATGCCGTTACCGCCGACCAAACAGCACTGGCCGCTGGATACGGAATTGCACTCGGCGGTGGTCTCGTGGGAACGGGAATGCGAATTCATATGTTCACGCGATGGGGTCTACCCAATCATGTGACTGCGTCATCAATTGTTGCAACTGCTGTTTTCCCCTCATTCACAACATGGGGACTGCCCATATTTGTTCTTGCACCACTGCTGTTTGCGGGAACTGCCGATGCAGTGCACACAACTGTTTTCATTGCAGGAGTTGCATTAGTTCTTGTTTCAGTCGTTTTTTGGTGGATTGCTCTTCAGTCAGAATGGATGTTTCGACATCTGGGACAAATTGCGCATTGGATAAAGCGTCTTGCACTGCGACGCCTTCCGCGACGCCTCACTCGAGTACGGAAATTCGTTGAACGGTCAGATCCACTTGAGTTCTCGTATCAACTTCGAACAAACTTACGCATTCTTCTTCGACATCGTTGGCATCTGATGTTGTTGTCATCGCTTGGAACTCTTTGTGCTGCGTTTCTCTGCCTACTTAGTTCGGCGTGGCTTTTTGGAGCAAAAGGTCTCACTCTCCACGAGGCGCTTGTTGCCTTCTCACTTGTTCGCGTGTTGATTGCACTCTCACCCATTCCAGGTGCGGCCGGAATTGCTGAACTGGGATTGATTGCATTGCTTGAACGTTCGGGCGTTTCAGTGGTTGATGCAACAGGGACAACACTTTTGTACCGCAGCGTCACCTGGTTCTTCCCCATCGTTGCGGGTACCGTCCTATGGTGGAGATACTCGCGTTCACTGAAAGGAGCCGAAAATGGCTCGATACGTAACAACGATTCACAGTTCCAAGACCCCAGAGGAAGCATTCCTCTACATGGCTGACTTGCGCAACTTCTCTGATTGGGACCGCAACATCATCAAAGTTGAACAGATTAATGGGGATGGTCCCGGCGCAAACACAGTCTTTGACATCACAGTACGTGGTCTTGGAGGTCGTCCCTCCACGTTGCGATACACAACAGTTGAATACGATGCACCACGCAATATTTTGGTGAAAGGTCGTAATGCAATTTTTACGTCGGTTGATCGCGTTACCGTGACTCCCACTGCCACAGGTTGCGATGTGGTTTACGATGCCGTTCTCACTGCAAACTGGATTGTTGCGCCAATGAACTTGGTTTTGGGTGCAATATTCAACAAAGTGGGCCAGTCAGCCACAAAAGGTTTACGCAAGGTTCTGGCGTAGTTATCTACGGACAACCAAGTCCGTGAAGTGTGGCGCATTCACGACACAGCCACGCTTTTCCTTCGGGTGTGCTCCACGCAGTTGCAAGATGCGAACCACACGACATGCAGTCGTATCTCTCCTTCACCTCTGGCCGAGAAGGAAAATTGATTGGTTCGTGATTGTCTTGCACGACTACAGAATCTATTTGCTCACAGCAGCCAAAAGTTGCACCGCAATGGTCTGTAATTCTGTGGCAGATGTTGCAACAGCAGCTACGTAACGATCTGGTCGGACGATGACCGCATGTGCACCATTCACTGATTCGGGCGCCACCACTACTTGTGCATTAAGTGCACGCAGACTCTCCGACAACTCAATATTTTCTGAAGTCACCACCGCAAACGATGCGCCATTGACTCGAACCGCCTGTGACACCTCTGGGTGAAACCAAAACTGATGGCCGACTCGTGGATCATCACCCACCACAATGCCCTTCTCAATAAATGGACTGGGTCGCGTGCCCCCGTATCCACTTTCAATATCAACTCCATGACTTACTCGCCCGCCGAGCTGATCAATAAGACGACCCATATCGACGGCATGCGCAATGGTGCTTCGCACATGGGGAGCACGCTCCGTGGTGTAGGTGTCAAGAATGTTTTCGCTAGCTAAGCCACGCTTAACGAATGAAAATTTCCACGCGAGATTCAATGCATCTCGCATCCCCGAGTTAAGGCCCTGACCCGCAAACGGTGGTGTCTGGTGCGCCGAGTCGCCCGCAAGAAACACATTCCCTTGACGCAACTCGGGTGCAACAACTGCGTGAAACCGATACACGGCGCTTCGCACTAGACGAGCATTGTCAGGGGAAATCATGCCGTCAAGAAGTGACCACAAACCCTCTTCCGTATTGAGAGCATGAGCGTCCTCGTGCTGCTGAATTTGAAATTCCCAGCGTCGAAATCGGCGCACGCCCTGCACGAATGTAAATGGGCGATCGGGGCGACAGTACTGACGAACGCCGACTGGCAGATCTACGTCTGCACCTTCGTGAAGTTCGGCATCAACAACGAGCCACTCTTGATCGAATCGAAGATCCTCAAGGGTGAGACCCACTTTCTTGCGTGTCCAACTACTTGCTCCGTCACAGCCGACATACCATCGAGATTCAATGTTCTCTCCATTGTCCAAAGTTGTGACAACTGAAGTTCCGTTATCGCTCAGCTCAACAGCTGTGCGACCCCATCGAACGCTGGCACCACGCTTCTCTGCCTCGGCGCGCAACATGGTGTCAAGTTCTGGCTGATAGTGAGTCACAACTGGAGGGACTCCTTGTAACCCCAATGGCGGGATATCTGCTCCGATGACAACTGTGTTGTCAGGGCCAACAAAGTCACCGCGTTGAAGCGGTTCTGTGTGTGTCTGTAGCCATTCACCCATGTGATGATCGTGGAATGCCCTTTGAATTTCGTCGTCCATCACGATGGCGCGCGGCAGCTGATACGGAACTGCATCGCGGTCAATGACAACATTGGTGACGCCCATATCCGAAAGAATCACTGATAGAAAACTGCCAACTGGGCCTCCACCAAGAATTGTGACGTCAATCATGGTGTCACCATGTCACTCACAAATCGTGACCGAAGATTGCGCGCGGCTGCACGTACTTCTTCTTGTTGCTGTTCTGTATCGGCACCCACCACCGAAAAGATGAACGGTTCAAGTGCCGCCCAACCCATTTCCATTGCCATTCCCAACCCAACGGCTGCTTGTACACCAACACTGGGAGTTCGTTCTCCTCGCAGTGACGACATGTGCAACATTGCGTTACGTGGAATAGAAACGTCTTCGGAAAGTTCAGTGCGCGCAAGTGCCATTTCGTTATCTAAAACTGTCCGCACCACCGCGCGTAGATATGTGGGGTCACCGACAAGAGCTAGTGGCGCCGGAACTGGTTGCTGAGATGATTGCTCCATGGCGTATTGAAAGTGGTTATGCACCAAGCGTTCCATCGCTGCCTGAAGTAGCGCATCTTTCCCGCCAAAGTAATGGTGCACTAGTCCGTGATTAACCCCAGCGCGCTCAGCAATTGCACGAACACTCAACGAGCGCGGCCCCACTTCGCCAAGTAATTCTGCAGTTGCGGTAATGAGTTTTTCCTCTGTGTCGAGACGGGTTCGACCAGATTTTTCTTCTGCGATTGTCACTTGCCGGCAGTTGCGTAATCAGTCAGTGACGCAACACTTTCACCTGCACGGAACCGAGAAACAAGAGACTCAAAGTCCACATTGATACCAATGGGATTTGCAGCAAACAAGGGGCCTGCCATAAACGCATCGGCCTCTTCCATTGTCATGGAGTCGTATTGAGTCTCCACTTGATTTCCATCGGGGTCGCGGTAATACGCAGACAACGTCATTCCGTGATTGATGGTCCAGTAAGGCGATACTCCACGTGCCTTCATGCGCTCGTACTGTCCAAAGAGGTCATCAAGACTTGCATAGGTGAATGCAAAATGCTCCGTACCACACGAATTGGCTTCTCGATCTTCTAAGTTCGGAAAATTCACAATCGCGATGCGATGGTGTTCATCGTCATACGAGATGAACGAGATGAACTCGTTCTCGTGACGAGCCTCCCCCTCCAAAAAGGCCTTCCACCACTCGACCATTTCGGTGAACCGCGATGTCTTGAGCACAATGTGAGCGAATTTGATGGGAGATGCCATGTGAGCCTCATTTCCTTGGTTTTAGTCAAGTGACTAAAACAGACTATAGTGGAAATATGACATTGCGATTTGCCTCAAAAAATGGTCGTGCCCACCTGGTCGTGGGCCCTGACAATTCCCTGGTGGACCTCGCCGAGGCAAGCGGTGGTCGCTTCACTTCTGAACCCATCGATGCATTTCGACGTTGGAGCGAAGTACGCGAATTTGCTCGCACCTTCTCGGGAACCGGAGTGCCATGCGACGTGAACCAACTCGACGCACCTTCACCATGGCCAACACAGGTCTTTGGAATTGGTCTGAACTACCGCACCCACGCCGAAGAGAGCGGCATGGAGATTCCCCAATCGCCGCTTACCTTCACCAAGTACTCGTCATCAATTGCACATGGCAATGCTGACATTCCTCTCTACAACTCATCAGTTGACTGGGAAGTAGAACTTGTGGTTGTCATCTCCGATGGTGGCCGCAACATTTCACGTGACAATGCATGGAATCACGTAGCAGGAATTTCAGTTGGCCAAGATATTTCCGATCGCAAACTTCAATTTGCAAGCCAACCCCCACAATTCAGTTTGGGCAAAAGCCGCAAGAACTATTCACCATTCGGTCCGTGGCTGGTAGACGCCGCAGACATTCCCAACAAAGATGCACTGCACATGACCTGCACGCTCAATGGGGAAATTGTGCAAGACACCATGACCGACGACCTGATCTTCAGCGTCTCTGACATCATTTCGTATCTGTCCGAAATTGTGCAGCTTCTCCCTGGCGATGTCATCTTCACCGGAACGCCAGGTGGTGTCGGCGTATCACGTAAGCCACCAGTGTTCCTGAAGCCAGGCGATGTATTGGTGTCCACTATTGATGGAATTGGTACCACCACAAACACCTGCGTGCAGGGCTAAGCACTTATAAAAACGGTTGCACTGCACTAGTGCACCATTCCCATAATGCACGGCGGGCATCTGGACTATCGCTGCGTTTTGTCTGTGACGACTTATGAATCGAGCGCACTTCGCGATCGCACCAAAACGTTCCGCTTGATGCGGGTATGGAACCCACTGTGGCAAGCCAAATAATTGTGTCGGCCCCTTCACGTGGCGTGCGCAAGATGGGCTTCGTGAGAATGCGGAACAACGGAAGTGAGTCCTGAACGCCGGGTGTGTCTGCCCATCCTGGATGCATCGCCACAAAAGAAACGTTGGGCTCTTCGTGTGCCCACATCTCATTCAGTGTCACCTGCGCTCGCTTTGCAACGGCATATTGCTTTGATCCGTTGTACGACGCGAGTTCTAATGATTCACCGTTGTGTAGTTGTGGCAACGATGCGGTATACATTCCGCCAGATGACACTGTGACAACGCGACCATTTGCTGCTCGAAGAACATCACGCAACATTGCCGTCATGAGAAATGGGCCCACCACATGCGATGCGATTGTTTGTTCAATTCCCTGCGGAGATGTTTTTCTGTCATTCAACAATGCTCCTGCATTGTGAATAAGCACATCTACTCGCGGAAACGCTGTACGAATATCCATTGATGCACGAGCAACAGATTCAAGGTCACCCATCTCGCATTCAACCACTGTCACCTTGAGTTGAGAATTACTGGTGCGAAGTTCGTCAGCAGTTTGTTCTGCCTTGGCACGCTGCCGTGCTACCAGCACAAGATGTGCGCCTGTTATCGAGAGTGACCGTGCTGTTTCTAGACCCAAGCCCGATGTTGGTCCGGTAATGACGACCACTTTCCCACTCATAGAACCTGGTGACGGTTGCTGCCAGTCTTCACTGCGTGAACGAATTGCATATCCGATGCGTGAAAAACCAGGAATAACTGCTGCATCTAGAGCATCACTGATTCGTTTGCGATTCACATTCGCTCCATCAATGTTGCCAGCACCATGCCACCCACAATGGCGCCACGAACTGACCATGCAATTGTGCGCACCCAATTCGTTGACACCAATTCTTGACCAACTGTGGGGTCGGGATTGTTGGCCATGCGCGCGTGACGTGGCACGGACAACAGAACCGTTGCACCCAACGCAACAGCTAGAGGAATTCCAGCTAACCACGGAATAAACCATGCAACTCCCACGGGAACCATTGCGAGGAGCATCAGTGTTGTCACACCTTCAAGTGTCATGGGAATCATCACCACCCAGCCCGTTCGCTTCTGGTGCTCGACAGCAACAGAAGACGCGCTCTCGGTGGGGACCACCGACAACAAGGGGTAATGGACTACCTGAACAAACCAGATGACACCCACCATTGTCCATGTAGACAAAAGATTGATTAGTAGAACCACGTCATCCATGTGCTCACCGTATCTGGAGTGCCCAGTTGTCCCTACGATGTGTTGCGTGACGCGCGTCCCTCAAACAAAAAACGGATTCCCCCCACGAACCTGTGTGGTGTGTAAGAAGAAGTTTGAATGGCGACGCAAGTGGGCGCGCGACTGGGACAACGTTCTGTATTGCTCGGAAAAGTGTCAGCGCAATAAATAGTTAAAACGGAATATTGAACTCCGCGATATCAACGCTGCGTTGCTCATCGATTGAGCGATGCGCTGCCGCCCCAATGACAACGCTCCACAAACCATCGGTCACTGATACTTCGGGTGATTGGCCATGTCTAACAGCGTTGATAAAACGCTGACATTCAATGAAACTTGCACCAAAGTGAAAACCAACATGCGCAACATCGTCTGGAATTCCAACTGCGACTGGTTCAACCTGTCGGCTTGATCGACTACCAACAAAAATTTGTCCATCACCTGGGACAAACGCTTCTACTTTGCCTGTTGTTCCTACAACGGAAATCTCTTGCTCATGTCGAGATCCTTCAGCAAACATGCTCAAATCCAACATTGCGCGAACACCATTTTCGTATTCAACAATGACGAAGGCATTATCCAAAATGTCACTCCGTTCGCCGTTGTAGTACTCGTCTAGATGATTGACATCTTGTCCACCACTTGCCAGAACACGCAGTGGGCGAGATTGCACCACCACATTCATGAGATCGAAGAAATGACAGCACTTTTCCACCAGCGTTCCACCAGTGTTACGACTGAAGCGATTCCAGTTGTCAACTTTCACAAGAAAAGGAAAACGGTGTTCTCGAATTGCCACCATCTTCACATCGCCCACCGCATTAGCTTGTACTTGGCGAATCAATTCCGCGATAGGTGCCATGTAGCGATACTCAAGGCCCACCCATGTCAAAGCGTTTCTCTGTGACTGTGCCCGCACAACCGCGACGCAATCTTCCACGGTGGTGCACATGGGCTTCTCTACTAATGCCGGAATATCGGTTGCGAAGATGTCATCGAGAATTGTTTTGTGGGTGAAATTCGGCGATGCCACGACCACCGCATCAACCAGCCCAGACGACAACAAGTCCCGATGGTCCGAGAACTCAGCAACTCCATCAAATGCGTCGCCCATGGTCAACTGTGCCCATGTTCGAGGTTCGTCGTTAGGGTCGCTGATGGCCGTGATGTGAACTTCAGGGATTCCCATCAGGTTCTTCAGATGTTCGCACCCCATCATTCCGGTGCCAACAACGCCTACGCGCACTGTGTCCATGCCCTCCACACTATGTGACTGCTATTTGCGTTCACCTCTCTGACAACTAGTGTTCATGTTCAACGCATCGGGGGGTGCGGCCACACAAGGGGGAATTCCAATGGCAATTGTTGATCTCATTGAATCAGGATTGGGCCTATTGAAATCGGACGCAGACATCACTCCGTCGTGGGTAGAAGGTGTTCTACGTGGAAGCGGTCACCTTGAAGACGGCGTCGGTGTCACCGCTGTTTCTACTGAGCGAATTGGCGAGGGTGTCGGAATCCTCAGCATCTTGCAACGTGTGACTCCCACGTACTCAAGCAATACAAGTAAGGGACCACGCACCCTGGTGGTCAAGTACCCCACCGACGATCCCACTCAGCGATTTACTGCAGACGCTCTTGCGCTCTACATACGTGAATTGCTCTTCTACAAGGACTTTGCACCGCAGTCTCCATTCCAAACTGCAACGTGTTACGGACAAGCAATTGCTGCCGATAACACAGACTTCACCATTGCGATGGAAGACATCAGCCATATGCGCGGATTGAATCAACTAGATGGCGTAGGCCTTGCTGAAGCAAAGATTCTTTTGGAAAAGATTGCAGACTTCCACGCAATGTGGTGGGAAAACGCAGAACTATCGCAGTACGCCGAAATTTTTCAACCGCTTGCAAATCCCACATACAACGCCGTACTCCCCATGTTGTGGACTGGTGGGTGGCCCCATGTTGAAGAACATGCCGGTCATCTCATTCCGGACAGCGTGCGAGATATCGGTGGAATGTGGGCTGAAAAGGTTCCCTGGATGCTCGACAACCTCATGAGCCCCACCACAATGTGCCATGGCGACTATCGCGCCGACAACATTCTGTTCAACGGAGACGAACCTGCTGTCATTGACTTCCAACTCATTGGAACTGGCAGCGGAATTTACGATGTTGGATACTTCATCAGCCAATCCATTGATACCGATGTGCGACGTGGCCATGACAAAGAACTTGTTGACACCTATCTCAATCGCCTAGAGAGTCATGGCATTTCTGTAGACCGCGACGGGGCGTGGCGTCAGTACCTCATCTGCATTTGCTTTTGCGTGACCTACGGCGTCACAACATTTGGTGGCTTTACAGAACAGAACGAACGAGGCCAGAAGTTGTTAAGCGACATGCTGCTTCGTGCACTGAACTGCGTCGCCGACAACAACGCGTTGGACGTTCTGCGCTAAATCTTTGTAATTTCGGGCAGACTGTGGCTATGACTGACCATTCGCATGATCACAGCCGCGGGCTACTGCAACAGTTGGGCGCTGAGGGGCGCGAACTCCGTGCCCTCATTCCTGACGTCTACGTCGGTTTTGGTGAACTGCACAAAGCTGCGTTTGCTGACGGAGCAGTCGATAAGAAAACCAAAGAGCTCATTGCACTTGCCATTGCAATCACAGTGAAGTGCGATGGCTGTATTGCCAGTCATGCACGTGGCGCTGCGTTGGCACATGCAACAGAGCAAGAAGTGGCAGAAACAATTGGTGTTGCAATCAGCATGAACGGCGGACCAGGCACCGTGTATGGGCCACGGGCATTTGCCGCATTTCGAGATTTTTCGCGACCCGCATAAGGGTCAATCACTAACTATCAGTTAATGACCAATTGACTTGTTGATGCGGATGGGAATGGTGCGTGGTCCACGGACCTGACCGCCTGCCCACGTGACTTCTGCGTCATCACGTAATTCAAAATCGGGAACGCGCGCGAGGAATTCTTCAATCGCAACGCGCATTTCCATGCGCGCCAAGTTGGATCCCACACACCGGTGAATTCCTGCACCAAACGCGACGTGTCGATTGTGCTCGCGGTCGATGATGACTTGGTCTGGATTCTCAAAGTGTTCTGGATCACGATTTGCTGCGGGGAACGACATCAGAATGCGGTCACCCTTGTGCATGGGACACCCTTCGTATTCCATGTCCTCGTTGACAAGTCGAGCCATGGTCACCGGCGAATACGCACGCAAAAATTCTTCTACTGCAGATGGAATCAGTTCTGGTTCTTGCACCAATCGTTCGCGGTCTTCCTTGTGTGTTGCAAGGTGCCACAGCGACGAACCAATTCCACTCCATGTGGTGTCAACGCCCGCGATCAACAACAAACCACACATACCGAGAATGAGTCCGTCAGGGAATGGCTCGCCATCATGAGTGGCGTGAACGAGTTCACCAATGAGGTCAGAAGTTGACCCTGTCTCTCGTCGCTTAATGATTTCGCCCATGAAGAAGTCTTGTAACTCTCCACGCGCTTTGATTCGTAACTCTGGATTTGTCAATCCCGCTTCTAGAGTCCAGCGCACCCACGTAGTGAATTGGTCTTTCATGGTGGTGGGAACACCCAACATGTTCGCAATCACTTGTGCAGGAATTTGCTGCGCATACTCCACCGCAGCATCTGCAGTGGGCTTTCCTGCGATGGTGTCCATTAACTCGCGACACCACGCACGTGTAAACACTTCCAACTCGTCTACTGCGCGAGGAGAAAATGCTGGCAACAGTTGTCGACGCGTCCACGTATGCATCGGTGCGTCAACCGCAATTGGCGCACCCGGGGTTGCCCCGTATGCACCAGAACCAGGTGCCTCTGCGGGAGGAACAACAAGCACCTCACGCGACGAAAACTTGTCTGGCTCTCGTGCCATCTTGGTGACAATGTCGTACTTAGTGGGCAACCACGAACCACCCCATTTATCGGTGTGAGCGATGGGGCATTCATTGCGAAGTGAGTCCCAAATCTCGAACGGATTCTCGATGTATTGCTTATCGAAGATGTCGTATCCGACTGTCCAGTCAATTAACTCGCCCATAGTGGTCCCCTGGTTCTGCCGCATGCACGCGCGGGCCTATGGTGAGAATAACTCCCCAGTGAAGCCGTGACCATAGTCATAGGCATACGATTCGGCCATGACCAATTTGCCGATTGATGTAGACCCCACAGAAGTCGGGCTTGACCCACGCCGTCTTGACCGAATTACTGAACATTTCGCCCGATTTGTCGATGATGGACGGCTGCCTGGCTGGCACATTGCTGTATCGCGTGGAGGAAAGTTGGCCTACAACACCACCTACGGCCATGCAGATGTTGAGAACAACGCACCCATCGCAGACGACACCATTTATCGCATTTACTCGATGACAAAACCCATCTGTGCAATCGCCGCATTAATTCTGTGGGAAGAGGGCAAGTTTGAGATGCATGACCAGGTGAAGTGGTACATCCCTTCATTTGCAAATCAGAAAGTATTTCGCAGCGGCACATTGACAGCTCCGCGATTCGACCCGGTTGTTGAACCAATGGAGATGTGGCATCTGTTCTCGCACACAGCAGGAATGACGTATGGATTTGTGTACTCAAACCCAGTTGATCAGATGTATCGCAACGCCGGATTTGAATGGGGTACACCAAAAGATGCGTCGCTTGCCGACATCTGCGACATCCTTGCTGGACTTCCGTTGATGTTCCAACCTGGCACTGAATGGGCGTACTCCATGTCGATTGACGTTCTTGGTCGCGTGATTGAAGTGCTCTCTGGAATGTCGCTGGGTGATTTCATGCGGACACGAATCTTTGAACCGCTAGGCATGACCGATACTGCGTTCCACTGCCCCACCGAAAAAGCAAACCGTCTTGCAGCGTTATACGTACCGAATCCTGCTGACAACCGTCGTCGCATTCGAAGTGACGCCATGGGCGCAGGCGCACTTCATGAACCCAAAGCACACCTTGGTGGTGGTGGCTTGGTCTCCACAATGTCCGACTATATGAAGTTTGCCGAAATGCTTCGCGGTGGTGGGCAGCTCAACGGTGTACGCATTCTGTCACCGCGCACTGTTTCGTTCATGGCGTCAAATCATTTACCGAACAATGCAGATCTCACCGCATTTGGTCGACCGCTCTTTTCTGAAACGGCATTTGACGGCGTCGGCTTTGGTTTGGGCGTCAGCGTCACACTTGATCCAGTTGCAGCAAAAGTCCCTGGCAGCGCGGGTGATTACGGATGGGGTGGTGCTGCAAGCACCAACTTCACGGTTGATCCAAAAGAAGATTTGGTCTACACAATCATGACGCAGTTGTTGCCGTCTAGCTCGTGGCCATTGCGTCCACAACTCAAGCAGCTTGTGCACCAGGCGTTGGTCGACTAACTGTTCGCTTCATTTGCAGTGTCAAAACTGCCAACACAACTAATCCGGTGCCAATAATGACGAGTCCTTGTGCCATCTCATTGTCAATCCACTCCACAACCGTCATGGCAATGCCGGCAACTACACAGAAAGCTCCTGCCACCAACATCTCTGGTGCAAGAACGACGATTCCGGCAATAAACATGACAGTTCCAACGATGATGGGCGCGGGGCGGGACCAATCGTCCGTTGAACCAATCATCATTGAGCCGATGATGACAAAAAGCGATCCCACTGCACGAGCAAATTGTGGCGAGCCAATGCGTTGAAGGCCTGCGGTCACAACCAATGCACCAGCAATCAACGTGAGCACACCACCCCACAGTTCGCTGTCTTGATTAATCAATGAACTAAGCGCCATGGACAATCCGACAAGTCCAACCGATAACGAGACGGTTCCAGAAAACTGTGCAGCTCGACAACGAACGATTCCCCACAATGAGGCAGCGCCCGTGAGGATAATGCCAACCCATTCACCTCTCATCTCTGCATTGTCTAAGAGAAGGGCGGTTGCTGCACCAGCAGCACCTAGAGCGGCAAGTTCTAAGACTTCAGAAAACCGACGAAGAATTTTTGACTTCGATGACAACTTCCACGACACGAGCGCGGCAGCTACTGCAACTACATAGAGAGACAAAGCAATTGCAACTTCTGAAGCATCACGAAGTGCTAGCGCAAAAAGCCGAAGTACGCCGACAGCAATGATGAGCGAGGCGAGATACGTCACTAGTTCTCTCACCGAAAAAGACCACCGAGGTGCATGAACAATGTCGTCTACCTGGTCGGCAGAAATGAGACCAGAGAACTCCAGTTGTTCTAGTAACTCACGCTGCGTCTTGTGTTGTTCCATACTCACAGTGTGTCACGGTTTACGGAGTACGGATATACCAATCAACAAATGGCCCAATTGCTTCGTCAAGCAAAGGAGCAACAAACGATGCATAGGTAACAGTGATGTGGTTATCGTCCCGATACACCAACAAATTTCCCACAATTGTGGGACACAGATTTTGGGTACAGAACCAATTTCTCACCCACACAACGTTCTCCCCAGCTCTGTCAAAATCTTGCATCATCTCAAACATGTCAGAGCGATAGCCGTTTGTAACCGTTGGCGAACACGCATGAACATTTGTGTAGTTGCGGCTTAAGCACGAAGGAATTGATTGTCCAGGATACGGAGTGTCCTCCAACAGAATTGGAGTGATGCCACGAGAACGCAGTGCATCAATTGTTCCTTGTAGACCCTCACGCCATTCTTTTTGCCACATTGGTTTGCGTGTAGACGCAGAGAGCAGCCGATCAAATCGAACGACGAACGCAAACTTGACGCCATCGGCGACCATTGCATCAAGAACGTTGGCGCGCCATTTCTTACATTCGGGATACACACGACCAAGAACTTTGTTGTACGTGGGAATCTCTGCAGGTGGGCAACCAGCTTTTGTGTAGACGTTTAACTTCCACTTCCTCTTGATTGCAATTTTCTCGAATGCTGGAAACCACTGTGCGGCATGTGAATCGCCATACAACCCAACAACGGTTGATGAATCTAATTTTCCGTAACTACAACCGGGCTTTGGCGCCTCTGGTGTGAAGCGAACATGACATCCATCGTCATAAATAATTGGCTGATCCGTCACAGCAGCCTGTAGCGATGGTGTCAAGTTGCCCGGAAGCCCTGTTGCTTTTGCTGCATCAAAAATCGCTTGAATTGGACGCTTCAGACCTGGAATTTCTGGGGCAATAGGAACGGTTGTTGTGGGCCCTGGGATTGTTGTTGATTGCAACACTGGTGTTGTTGCATCGGGACCAAGAGTGATGCTTGGCGGATTATTTCGCGCAAGAACTGCAGTACCACCAATCAGTGACACCAGCGCAACGGCAAGAGCTGCTGCGCGCACACCACGAATAGCAATGTTTCTGCGCACCGGATTTTCGACATAACGATATGAAAACTCGGAGAGGGCCAAACCAATTGCAGTACACAACAAGCCATCTACAACTGACAGTTTTCGACCGAGTGCAGGCTCAGCAATAATCAAAATGGGCCAATGCCACAAATACGCCGAATACGAACGCGACCCAAGCCATTGCAGCGGCGAAAATCGAAGGAAAGAAATGGGTGCCCAGCGTGTTGATTGTCCGCCAGCTAAGACAAAGAAAGTTGAGATAACCGGCATTAAGGCCCATGGGCCAGGAAACTTTGTGGTTTCAGTGAATGTTGCAACACTCAGAACAATTCCGGCCAATCCACACCACGACAAAACGGCCGCTACCCACTTAGCTTTCTGAGATGCGACGGCTGGCAACGCAGCCAATAGTGCGCCGATTGCAAGTTCAAATGCACGTGTGTGTGGCGAAAAAAACGCCCACGGCTGTGACTGATTCATCAAAATCATGCAGGCGATGAACGAGACAACAGCAATTACTGCCGATGTAACGCCAACTCGCATACGAATTGTGAATCGGGACCGTTGCGTCACACCGAGACATACCGCAGCAATCAGGATTGGCCACACCACATAAAACTGCTCTTCAACGGCCAAGCTCCAATAGTGCTGAAGCGGTGACGGCGGCAAGGACGATTGAAGGTAGTCAGCGCCTCGATGCGCAAAAAGCAAGTTGGAGGCAAAGCCTGCGGTGGCAATCATGTCGCTAGTTAGGGTGCGAACTCGAACCGGTTCAAGCCATATGTATGAGGCAGCAAGAGTGAGCACCGCAACCAAGGTGGACACCGGCAATAACCGCCGAATTCGTCGCGCATAAAAAGAGGCCAGTGAGATGCGGCCTTCCGACGCACGTTCTGAAATCAATAAAGAGGTAATGAGAAAACCCGACAGAACAAAAAAGACGTCCACGCCCACGTATCCGCCGTCAAGACCCGGCACGCCGGCATGAAACAACAGCACTGCAGCCACGGCAATGGCGCGAAGGCCTTCAATGTCTTCTCGACGCTGCATCCCTTTAAGTATTGCGTCTCGACCCTCTCCGCACGAGTGACGCGTCACAACAGTTGCCCCGCACAACCACATGTCACATTGGAAGCCACAGCGGCGAGGGAGACAGGCCTCACTTCGATTTCGTCTAAGGTAATCCGTACTTAATCAACGGCTTACCAAGGAGTATCTATGGCCCGTTATACACGCGTGCTCGCATCAGTTGCAGCACTTACCCTCATTGTTTCCGCTTGCGGCGGCAGCGATGAATCATCAGACACCACCGTTGCAGGTGGAGGCGAACTTGAACTGGTCAAAGCTGGTTCGCTCACGGTTTGCTCCGACGCACCATACGAACCATTCGAGTTCCAAGACGAGAATGGCGAATGGACTGGCTTTGACATGGACGTTGTCCGCGCAATCGCCGAAGACAATGGACTCGAACTTGAGGTCAGCGTTCAGCCATTCGACGGCATCTGGCTTGCTCCGGCTGCGGGCAAGTGCGACATGGTGGCATCATCAATGACCATTACCCCAGAGCGCGAAGAAGCAGCCGACTTCACACAAAGCTACTTCGATGCATTCCAGTCACTGCTGGTTCGCAAGGCCGACGCAGAGACTTATGACTCTCTCGATGCACTCGCAGGAAAGACCATTGCGGTTCAGACCGGAACCACCGGCGAATCATTTGCAAATGAAAATAAGCCTGAAGGTGCAACAATCCAGTCATTTGACGAAGCATCAGCAATGTTCCTCGCTCTCGAATCTGGTCAGGTTGACGCAGTGTTGCAGGACTACCTCATCAATAAAGAGCGCGCAGACAAGCAGGGAACATCAGTAGTTTCTGTGAAGTTTGAAGACACACCAGAGCAATACGGCTTCGCTGTAAAAACTGGTGACTCTGCACTCTTGAGCATCTTGAACAAGGGCATTGATGACCTCAAGGAGTCAGGCGACTACCAGAAGATTTACGACAAGTACTTCATCGGCTAATTCAGCTGAATTTTTGAACTAGGAAACGAAGGGGCCATGGCGATCAGCAAACGTCAACGCGCGATGTACACACGGTATGCCGTGTATGCATTGAGCCTTGCGGCACTGATTGCCGTGGTCCTTTTCGTTGACTGGGACAAACTTGGAAATGCAATGTTCCGTTGGAACATTGTCAAGGAACAATTCCCCGACATCCTCACAAAAGCAGCAAAGAACACCCTTGTATTCACGGTTCTTGGCTTCGCAGGTGGCCTAACTTTTGGCCTCATTTTTGCTCTTATGCGATTGAGCGCAGTGCGTCCCTACCGTTGGTTGGCCGCCATCTACATTGAAATCTTCCGTGGCATTCCACTCGTTGTCACACTTCTCATTCTTGGCTTCGGTATTCCTATTGCAACTGGCTGGCAATGGCCTAACGCCTACATGCAAGGTGCCGTTCCACTTGCACTGGTGGCATCTGCATACATGGCAGAAACTATTCGCGCCGGTATCGAAGCAGTCCCCAAAGGACAAATGGAGGCTGCTCGTTCTCTTGGCATGTCATATTCGCGTGCAATGGCAACAATTGTTATTCCTCAAGCGTTACGCATCATTGTGCCGCCACTCACGAACGAGCTGGTCCTCCTCATTAAAGACACGTCGCTTATTTCGGTTCTTGGCGTCACCGCAGCCACAAAAGATCTTGCGCGCTTTGGTCGAGATGGTGTCAACAGCACTGCAAACGCAACGCCGCTCATGGTCGCTGGTCTTGTCTACCTCGCTATGACACTTCCCCTCACGCAACTTGTCGCATGGATGGAACGTCGCGCAAAGGCAGCTGGGAAATGAGCAACGAACCCATTTTCATCGACGACTACGTGGTCAATATTTCTGGCTTACACAAATCTTTTGGATCAAACCATGTATTGCGTGGCATCGACCTTGATGTTCAACGTGGCGAAGTGGTGTGCATTATTGGTCCATCAGGTTCTGGGAAGAGCACTCTGTTGCGTTGTGTGAACATGCTTGAACAACCAACAGGCGGACGCATTGTTGTCCTGGGGCGCGAACTCACTGATCATGATTGCGATATTGACGAAGCGCGAACCAAAATCGGAATGGTTTTTCAGCAGTTCAACTTGTTTCCCCACATGACCGCACTCGAGAATGTTTGTGTCGCGCAGCGAAAAGTACTGAAGCGAAACGCAGCAGAAGCCGAGTCGGTCGGTCGTACGTTGTTACAACGTGTGGGGTTGGGTGAAAAGGCAGATGCTTACCCCAGTCAATTGTCGGGAGGACAACAACAACGCGTTGCCATCGCACGTGCTCTTGCAATGAACCCCGACGTCATGTTGTTTGACGAGGCAACAAGCGCTTTAGACCCAGAGCTTGTTGGCGAGGTTCTTAATGTCATGCGTTCACTTGCGGACGACGGCATGACCATGTTGGTGGTGACCCACGAAATGGGATTTGCTTCAAATGTTGCAAGCCGCGTTGTATTTATGGATGGTGGAGTCATTGTGGAACAGGGACCCCCCTCTCAGGTCATTTCGTCGCCACAACACGAGCGCACTCGCACCTTTCTCGCAAACGTTCTGAACCACTAAACACCCTCGGTCTACTCTGCGTGCAATGACAGATCAGCGAGACCGAATCCAAGCTCTCATCACCCTGGCGCAGCATCCCAACACGCCACAGGCCGAAGCTGAAACGGCGCTCGCATTGGCGTCCAAGCTCATGCAAAAACACGGCCTGTCCAATAGCGACCTTGCTGATTCCACATCAGAAGACAACGCAGAAATTGTCATTCGTACATTCCTCGTGGGTGGCCCCTATCGAGTTCGTCGAAAAGATTTGCTCTGGCACATTGCGCGACTGCATTCATGTGCTGGCTATCGCAGCTTTGACGACAACAACGACAACTGCGTCATCGTCATTTACGGTCGCGACAGCGACATCACTGCCGCATACACACTGTTCTGCGCCGCAGATGTGCTTGGCGCTCGTGTCTTACCCAAAGGCAGTCGATCGTGGCGCACAGCATGGTGGAACGGATTCACTCAAGGAATTGTGGAAGCTCTTGGTGCATCACGCACGGAATTTATTAATGAAACACCTGGATCCGGACTTGTTCTTGCGAGCAGAATGAAACGCGCCGAAAAAGAAATGCGTGCCACTGCGCCGCCACTATCTGGCAGCCGCTCGTACACCGACACATCGTCTGGTGCATATGCAAATGGCCGCGCTGCAGGTCAAGGGTTTTCTACTGGTGGCCGTTCCTTCACTAGTGGAGTCCGCGGAGAACTGTGAGCCACAACATTCACGACCTTGTCCAACAGGCAGAATCTCTTGCTCTGCAATTTTCACGTTGTTCACGCGAACAAGCATTGACATACGCGTGCGAGAACATTGCTGATCAGGTTGTGGGCGTACGAATCATGAAATCACATGAGGTCGATAATTGGCTTCAATCTGTATGTCATCGCGAAGACATCGATGTTCCAACACTTCATATTGCAAAAGCGCGACCTCGCACACTTGCTTCTGCAGATATTGAATCACTCAACATCTGCTTGTACGGGCGCGAAACTACATTGTCAACCTTGCTCCACGAGGTTGCACACACATCAGTTCGCATCCCCCATCACGGCGTCTTGTTCCGCGATGAACTCGTCCGTCTCACACGCGCACATCTCTCGGTCGAATACGCAGCACTCCTCCACTCGCTATTTGTGGGGCTAGGTCTCGAAGCCGCTCCATGGGGTGCTAGCGCGCACCGTCGCTAAGGCTATCCATAAGTGACAGACTGCTGTCATGACCATTACAGACGACTTTTATTCGCTCTTGTCAACAACTCGTTCTATTCGTCGCATTCGCAATACTCCCGTTGACTCCCACATCTTGGATCGAGTCTGTCAGGCGGCCATCTGGGCACCCAGTGGTGGTAACCGCCAGCCATGGCGAATGATTGCAGTCACTGACACAGCCATTAAGCAAGAACTGTCTCGTATCTATGTGTCTGAATGGGAAAAGTATGTTGACTTCAATCTGGCCAAACTAGGGAATCAACCCGATGACGTCATTGAGCGGGTGCGTGCTCAATTTTCCACTGGAACATCACTTGCGGAAAATCTTGCCGATGTTCCCGTGGTCATGATGTTCGTGCATGACCCAAGCGCGCTGTATGTCACCGATGCCGGCCTGAACCGACATCCCGTTGTTGGTGGCGCCTCTCTCTACCCCGCTGTACAAAACTTGTTACTTGCTGCTCGTGCAGAAGGATTAGGTGGAGTTCTCACCACACTGATCTGTTCACGAGAAAATGAATTACGTGAACTATTGAAATTTCCCGACGGCTGGGGCGTACATGCAATGGTTCCGCTGGGATATCCCGTTGGTCAACACGGGCCGCTGCAGCGCGCGCCGTTGAACACCATGTTGCACATGAATACGTGGGCTTAGTAGTCGCGCCACGGAACATTTTCTGGCCAACGGCCTTTCCCACCATCTTCCACCAAGAACCCCGTCAAAGTGCGGTCAGCGTGTTCCATTCGCCACTGCAACATTGCGCGGGCTTCGCGATACAGAATTGCTGAGTCATTGGTGGTCACACGTTGGTGCGGATCCTGTACCAAGTCAAAACACAATGCATCTCCATCACCGAATTGCACATAAATATGTGTGTCACTTCGACGAACTGCAAGCGTGAGCTGTTCAAGCTTTCTGCTCCACGGCCATTCGTACCTATCAAAGGGAATGAGAGCAAAGCGCCAGTCGTATTCCCAATATGCAGCGTCCCGCCACCACTTTGGAGTGACGCCTTCTAGAAAAGGCGTTAATGGAATTCCATCGCATTGCGGCGGAATAGGAATGTCCATCGCTTCACACAATGTGGGCATGATGTCAACATTTTCTGTGAAGTGGGTGACGACAGAGCCGTGTCCGACCGGATGTCGCGGATCACGAACAATTCCCACAATGTGTTGGCTGGTGTCCCAGTACCCCACTTTCTCTTTCAGACCATGATCACCGAGTAACTCTGCATGGTCTGCCACCACGACGATGACGGTGTTGTCCCACTGACCATTTTTACGAAGTGCCTGCCAGATGCGTCCAAGTTGTGCGTCAACTTCGCTAATCATTCCGAAATACTGAGCGCGCATTTCGGCCAGTTGTTGCGGGTCTGTTGGAGCCTGCGTGGATTCCAATTGCAACATCACGTCGTGGAATGGATGAACGGTTTCAGCCTTCTGAATGGGCTGACCCACCACTTCTGTTGGGTACATAGTGGAGTACTGCCCTGCTGCTGAATATGGCGGATGCGGTCTGATGTAACTGGCGTGAGCAAACCACGGCCCATCTTGTGTTTCCATCCATGACAACAATTCGTTCGTCAGAAAAGCAGAAACGCTGACGTCAGCCGGACGATCAGATTCACTTCTCAGCAGATCGAGAATTCCCATCGATGTGTTGAATCCGTGTTCTTTCAGGAATTCTCTCCATGGTCGAAAGTTTCCCGTGAGATCAACAACACACTCAAAACCTGGAAGCACACCTTCATATGACATCAGGCGCTCATCCTCAGGCCCAACAGTGACACGTGGATCAACCGATTGATCCGTGTATCCGAAGAGTGCTGGCGCGTACCCAGCACGTTTAGCAGCTAGCGCGATGTTGTCGAATCGTTCATCAAGTGGTGTTCCATTTGCCACCACCCGGTGATTCATCTGATACATACCCGTATACAACGATGCTCGACCAGGTGCACACGGTGATGCCTGGCTGTAATGACGCGCGAGACGTACTCCATTTCGTCCCAAATCATCAAGGTTCGGTGTCTGCACAACGGGATGCTCTGCAGCAGACAGACAGTCACCACGAAATTGATCGAGCGTGATTAAAAGAACATTGGGCCTCATGGCCGTTCTCCTGTCACAAGAAACTTTCGAATATCTCGTAGAGCATTCTTGTCTTGTGCCGTGAACAAGTGGCCACCTTCGTACACCGACAATGTTCCATCTGGAAGTCGCTTCACAATTTCTTCAGAATTTTGAACAGGGGCAATTCCGTCGTACCGACCAGCAGCAACAAACACCGGTGCGGATATGTGCTGAAGGCGATGAGACACATCGTGGCCAATTCGTGCTTCCAATTGCCATTTCTCACCCAACAGCACTCGTTTGTCTTTCACAACATGTGATTGTGACTGTCGTGCCGCCACGAGTGCTGCGTCACTGGGATGTTGTTGTAACCAATCGTCGGTCCAACGCGTATCGGTCAGTAATGACACTCGAGCAGATCGCTCATCAGCCGATAGTGATGCCAATTCATGTAACGGGTACGACGAGCCAGCTTTGCCGCCAGCAGACGTGCATAACAAGGCCATTCGTTCAACACAGTGTGGGTACGTGACCGCAAATTCCTGCGCCACCATTCCACCGAAACTGATTCCCATCACCGCACATGTGGACCAACCCACGTGGTGAAGTAGTGCAGCAGCATCTGAGGCATACTGCTGCATGGTGTACGGCCCGTCAGGAATGGTTGTCTCACCAAGTCCTCGTTGATCAAATGCAAGAACTGTGCACTCTTTCGCCACAGCCTCAATCAACATTTGCGATGATTTCATGGTTGCCCCAGAGCCATTGAAAAACAGCACACGCGGTCCCGATCCGAAGATCTCGTAGGCAATTGCAATGTCTGAATGCTGGAACTTCGGCACGTTCCAAGTTTGACACTTCACCGACCATCCACCATTCACGGACAAAAACAAGCCACTATCAAGACCCGTGCCAACGATTCTGGAAGATGTCAAGCGCTCTCTCACAGAGCAAAACACATCTCTTGCATGGCGACGAGTTACGGTTCCTGGACTCACCACCCCATGGGTTGGCATGAATGTCCCGTCCATCGACACAGGTGGTCGACCTTGGGTCTGGGAAGTGGTCACACCAGCTCATTATGAACGTTCGCAACAACTACAAGACGATGAACTTGTTCTCTCTGTCGCACATGATGTTGTGGTCGCCGATGTGCATCACAGCGATCACGCGGGACCCATCATGCGAATGCAGGTTCCTATCAGTGTGACTCCCCATGAGGTGGTTCTTCCTGGGTCTGCTTCCCCGCGTGACCCGTGGTCAGTCACCCTCACCACAGGCTGGTCGGTGGGCGCCTTAGGGGCCGCAGCCCAGTGCTGGATTGACCGAGAAGTGCCCGGCAGCACCCGTTTGTCGACCCCTGCCGAGCCCCAGATGCCCACAGATCTCTACCAGTTGCATCCCGCTATCAATATCGAGTCGGCAGCCT